>ERZ791889.106-NODE-106-length-69458-cov-18.317753_pt1 | contig 69458 bp, 57 predicted proteins | sample MGYA00510156_ERZ791889 | MGnify/ENA primary metagenome ERZ791889 (study PRJEB30046, sample SAMN00792108) | human gut metagenome | study: EMG produced TPA metagenomics assembly of the A metagenome-wide association study of gut microbiota in type 2...
CTTGACAAACATTACCTTGCCAGAGGGATTGACAACGATTAGAGATGGAGCATTTAGTGGTTGTTCTTCTTTGACAAACATTGCCTTGCCAGAGGGATTGACAACGATTGGATATAGAGCATTTTATGATTGTACTTCTTTGACAAACATTGCCTTGCCAGAGGGATTGACAACGATTGGAGATGGAGCATTTAGTGGTTGTTCTTCTTTGACAAACATTGCCTTGCCAGAGGGATTGACAACGATTGGATATAGAGCATTTTATGATTGTACTTCTTTGACAAACATTGCCTTGCCAGAGGGATTGACAACGATTGGAGATGGAGCATTTAGTGGTTGTTCTTCTTTGACAAACATTGCCTTGCCAGAGGGATTGACAACGATTGGATATAGAGCATTTTATGATTGTACTTCTTTGACAAACATTGCCTTGCCAGAGGGATTGACAACGATTGGAGATTCAGTATTTAGTGGTTGTTCTTCTTTGACAAACATTACCTTGCCAGAGGGATTGACAACGATTGGATATTCAGCATTTAGAGGTTGTTCTTCTTTGACAGTTCTTTATATTCCCAAAGGCACCGAAGATTATTTCAAAAGACTTTTGCCATCTGAATATCACTCGATGTTACGCAGTCAATTAAATTCTCAATCTTAAATCATTATGATACAACTAGCCTCTAAAAGAAAGAAACCGGAACATATACTGAAGGAATTTCCAGATGCTATCCTGGCCGATGTCACTAGTTGCATCTCTTTTACTAGAAACTGTAAATATCTTATCTCTTAAGGATAAAGATAAGTCTATTATCACTCTGGATGAGATCTTAGAAAAAAGTTCTCTTTTCAGGAATCAGAAGCAAATCAAATTCTTCATCAGTAAAACCATCAATTGGTTAAATGAAATAGGGCGTCTCGACCTGAGGTATTGTGATCATAATTTACTATTCAATCATTTTAGCACAATATGCCATTATCGCATTAGGTATATTACCTATCCCATGTATCATGAAAGACTGTCTTATTTAAATTATATGCAGTCACTTGGAATGTCATTTAATAGACTTCGGGAACATGCAGAAATGCAACTCCATATTATAGATGAATTAGGAATAAGTGAAAAAAAGATAATACACCAACATGTCTTAGACAAGACAATTATTAGGTTAGCTGCGTATAACAGTCTTAAATGGATGAAAACCTTTAAAGCGGTTTCAATAAAATGGCTAAGTTTTATTGGTATACTTGAACGTTCTCAAGAGCAACTCCCACGTGATAATGATTTAATTTTTGAATATATTAATTGGTCTAAATCAATGAAAGGACTTTCTGATATTACATTAAAAGGAAGACATTCAAGGATAAATGATTTCTCTTTCTTTATTCAGGATAAAACAGACTTGGCTCATTTAAATATTTCTGTGATTGACGAATATATACAGTATAGACACAACGCAGGATGTTGCAAACGAACTCTTTCTCTCCTTACAACAAATATCAGAGAGTACGTAAAATTCTTAAACTTCAAAGGAATCTGTGATATTTGTGTAGAAGGAATACGCCATCCTAAAGAGTACAGTTTATCAACATTGCCCTCTGCACCTTCTTGGGATATTGTAGAGAAATTGTTGTCCTTTTATGATACCTCTACAATAGTAGGCAAACGTAATACCGCGATATTAGCCCTACTTTCAATTTATGGCTTAAGAACGAGTAAGGTCACAAGACTTAAATTGAGAGACATAGATTGGGATAAAAGACAGCTATGTTTCTATCATGTAAAAAATAGGCATGTGCAAAGCTTACCATTATCACCGTATGTCTACAATCTTTTAATTGATTATATCGTAAATGGAAGGGACAATAAAAGAATAGTTGAGGAGGTTTTTATGACTACATTCATGCCATATAAGTCTTTAACAAGAAGCAGTTCCAGCAGTTTCTGAAATGGAATGGAGTTGATGTCCGACTTTAGGAAGCGAACTATCCATTCCGGCTCTTCAAAAAGCGGGTGCATGGGTACCACACTGAAATCGTCCCCATTGGAATAGCAGTCGATTTGTGCAAAGTTGGCGCCGTCCTTCCGGATGTGAGCATAGAAAGGAGGCATACCGCAAAAGCACTTGCGGAGACTCTCTCTGTCCCACTGCAGGGTGAGTTTTACGATGCCTCTTCTCACGAAGGGTGCAAGGGACGGAAGGCAAATCTGGCAAGGGGAAAGCTGCCAAGCAAAGCGCCATTTGCTGCCGTACCGACCCTTCGTTTCTTTGTATCGGAAAATTCATCGGGAGTGCGGATGGACTGCCAAGGATAATAAATCGTAACAGTCTTACTTCATCTGATTTGTCAATCCAAACAAATCAAAATCAGTATTTTGCATGATATTTATTTCATGAACATTTGGAAAAATAACAAATAAAAAATCCACTCTCTGATAACTGACAGCTATCAAAGAATGGATTCCTCAATACTTGTTTTTTCTAGAGCTACTCTGCGGCCTTGAAGTTATAGATGGGCTTTATCACATTCACAATATTCACCGTATCATAGATGTTCCCTATGATTTCCTCCTTCGGCTTGTATACCATGGGGGACTCGTCTTTGGTTTCTTCCACCAGGCACTCACTATAGATACCCTGCATGGATTGCTGGTAATCCTCCAGTGAGATGGACTTGAAGGCCTGAGCGCGGCTCATGATACGCCCGGCGCCATGTGGAGCAGAGTAGTTCCAGTCTTCGTTTCCTTTGCCAATACAGACCAGCGATCCGTCCCGCATATTCAGCGGGATGATGCACTTCTGGCCCGAATAGGCTGCAATGGCTCCTTTTCGGATGATGTTGTCATCTCCGATATAATTGTGGACGCTCTCAAAAGCCAGGTCTTGCCACGTTTCTTCGGGAGTCTGCACAGAATCCTGCTGCTTCAGATAATCCATCAGCAAACCCACAATCAGACGGCGATTGATTTTCGCCCACTCCTGACACAGGCGCATATCATGCAAATAATCCTCCCGATACTCCCCTTCCACATAAGACAAATCTGCCGGAATGGTCGGCTTATACATTTTAAACGAATTGTGCAATTCGCGAATAACTACCTGCAATTCGTCCTTGCGTCCGGCAGCCTTATATTCGGCAATCAGCCGATTCTGCTCCTCCATCAGTTCCGCCCAACCGGACTGGCATTTCATGGCGAGCTTCTGATAAATTTGCGCCACCTGCTTTCCCAAGTTCCGGCTGCCCGTATGAACCACCAGATACATCATGCCGCTATCGTCCTTGTCCAGTTCGATGAAGTGGTTCCCGCCACCGAGTGATCCCACAGAACGGTTCAGTCGCTTGGTATCTTTCAGTTCCCGATAACAGCACAGTTCTTTAATCAATCCCTTAGCTTGCGAATACATCTCCATATACTTCGGTGGCAAGACGGCATACTGTTCGTCGCGATAATTGCGGCCGGAAGGAATATGCCGAAGAATGAACTCATTGAGCGCAGGATAGTTGATTTCTCCGGAGCAGACAAATGGCTGCACAAAGATACCGCACCCTATATCCACACCCACAATATTAGGGATGACACGTTCGCCCAAATTCCCAGTAAAGCCGATGACGCATCCGGCACCAGCATGTACATCCGGCATAATGCGGATTTTACACTGGCTGAACACAGGTACGGACAGCAAGGCCTTGATCTGTTCAATGGCCGATTCCTCTATATGGTCCGTAAATATCCGGACATCGTGATTTTCTATCGTTCTCATAGTTATAACTATATGGGTTACTACTTTGCTTTGTTGCTACAAAGATAGCAGCGACCTATGCCATATTTCTGTGCAGCTTTCTTTTTTTTGATGAAAATAGACTATTTCTCAAACCTCGGCTTTTATTTGGCATATATCAGATATTCCTTTGCATAGCATAAATCCCTAATGTTTCTCCCAAGATCGATAAAAGAATGCAAAGGAAAAAAGAAATTACATTATTTGAAACTCCTCAGTCTATCAAAGAGCATATAAAAATGCTGATAGATTGGATGAGCACTGACCTTTTTGAAAAGCAACATATTATGGCCGTTGCGCTATTAAGCGCAATAGCAGGAGAAAGCATTTTCTTGCTAGGACCTCCGGGGACAGCCAAAAGTATGGTAGCTCGTAGATTAAAAATGGTATTTAAGGAAGCCAAATCCTTTGAATATTTAATGTCACGTTTTTCAACACCTGACGAGATCTTTGGACCGGTCTCTATATCAAAACTGAAAAACGAAGACAAGTACGAACGACTTGTAGAAGGTTATCTTCCGGATGCAGAGGTGGTCTTTTTGGATGAAATATGGAAAGCTGGCCCCTCCATACAAAATGCGTTACTTACTGCACTTAATGAAAGAATATTAAAAAACGGTTCTGTAACTATAAAACTTCCCATGCGAGTTTTAATTGCGGCCAGTAATGAACTGCCAGCAGAAGATGAAGGGTTGGAAGCATTATGGGACCGCTTTCTAATCCGGATTGTTTCTAACTGCATCAGTGAAGAAAAGACCTTTTATAAGATGGTCAGAAGTAAAATAAAAGAAAACCCTGCTATACCAGAAGAACTGCTGATTGATGAAGGAATGCTCCTAAAATGGACCAAAGGTACAGAGGAAGTTCTTATCCCTGATGAAATCTGCAAAATTGTCACCTATATACGCAAAACATTTGCACAATGGCAAAAACAAGAAGATATAGAACCTTCGGACTACTACATCTCAGACAGACGTTGGAAAAAGATATTTCAGTTGATGCAATCATCAGCTTATCTGAATAATAGAAAGGAGATAAATGTTACCGATTGCATTCTATTATTTCATTGCTTATGGAACAAATCCAAAGACATACCCAAAGTTATCGAAACGGTATGTAAAGCTATTTGCTCACAGATAGACAAACAAATCATAACAATAAGCAAAGCTATGGAAAAGACAGTTGCACAGGTTGCCAACCGCATTCCCCAAAACATAGTTCCTGCCAATGAAGAGGAAGATGACTATGTGGTTAAAAATCATTTTTACTACATAGTAGAAGGATTTATAAAAGGGAACTGCTTGTTTGCAAAATTTGACTACAACCATGTTAATATTCAAGGGATAACAGATGGTATTCTATATTATAACGAATCCAACCAGCAATGGGTGATTCATGCAATCTATACAAGTGCACCTTTTGACTACAAAAAGAATACTGGAAAAATTACAAAAGTCAAGCTCAGAAAAATTCCAGGTGGCATCATGATAGACGAAGTACTTCATTTATTCCGTAAAAAATCGGGGAATAATGCAACTATAGAAGATGCAAATCCCACAGACTCCAATATGAATGAATTTACCATGGAATATACATCCATTCTGAGAAATTTTGAACAGCTAAAGGCGCTATTCAATGATAATGAAAATTTATTTGTTTCATATAATGACCTTAAACTGATCAACAATCAATTATCAGAAAGTGGAAAGTCGCTGCACCAATTAGGAGTCAAAATCCAAAATATAAATCTATTGACAAACCCATGAACCTACAAGAATATATTGATTCAAAGTTAGCTAATTATAGCGATGCTTTCGACCTGTACATGGATGGCGAGAAAATACCAGATTCTTTATCTGACGGGGATTTGTTGGGTAGCTATCTTAAAACGGTACTGGATGCCAATCCTCAATTAGACAGTCAAGACCCGACTTGGAAAGAAGTGTTGAAGGATGAACTGATGGCCTATTTTGCGTCACTGATTAAAGCTTTCTATCCTATGGAAGAGGAAAACCAAAAAGAAATGGCCCTTATTGCAGAGTTTCAAAAAGCCCAGATAGAAAAACAACGTACTATGTGGCCTTCTATATACGCATACATTAAAGAGAGCTATGCCTCTACTGATGTAAACATTGATGGATATGTAGAACAATTCAAGGATAACAATGTTCAAGATGTAATAAATTCCCTTACAAGCGATTGGGAGAATGCAAGCAACAAAAAACTGGAATCAAGGAAGGAAAATCTTTTGGAAAATACAAAGGACAAATGGGAAATGCATGTAAAAGAATGGGGACGTACGGATTTTGAGCGTCGTAAGAAAATTGAAAAAGAATATTATCGATATCCAGTCTTGCATGAAATAGTCAAAATGATAGGACGCGCACTTCCAAAGAGAAAAGACGAGAAGGATGATATCATTTGTAAATACATTCCCGCATTATTATCTTCACCTGCCATATCAACAGGTTTTGAACAAATTTCAATTGGTAATGACCTGTCAAATGTTATACCTGCTGAAATCGCCATGCTTTCAGAAACAGTTACTGAAACTGTATTTTTAAAAAAGTATGCCGAAAAACAACTGTCTGTCTTCTCATGTGAACCGCCTAATTTTACTCAGAAGAAGATTCAAAAGAAGCAAACCAAGCCGCGCCTTGAAAAAGGACCAATTATTGTAAGTATAGATACAAGCGGATCTATGTTGGGGGAACCGGAGAAAGTTGCATTCTCATTATTGATGCAATTGATTCAGTTAGCTAAAAAACAACACCGAAATTGTATGATCATTACATTTTCAATTCGCACCAAGGTTTTAGAATTGACCAAGCCGGGAAGCTGGCAATTATTGAAGAATTTTCTTGAGAATGGTTTTTCAGGAGGTACTAGCGGAGAGCAAATGTTGAACGTTGCCCTTGATGCTCTGCAAAAAAAAGCTTTCTGTATGGCAGATGTACTTATCATAAGCGACTTTATTTTCCCTACTCCATTGGCCAACACTGAAAAAAGAATGCAAAAAGAACATTCTAAAGGAACTCGTTTCTACGGATTACAGATAGGAGATTATAACAATATGTATGAGAAAGTTTTAGATAAGATCTGGAAAGTCAACCTATGAACACATGAATAAGCAAGCAACATTCTTTATCAATGAAAACATGCGATTAAAATCAAAATATTTTGAGCTATCATTACAAAAGGTAGATTATGAGACTTTACTATTGGAGTCGCAATTCCCTAATTCCCATAGGGATATTTATTTAAAATCCGGTATCTGTGCTGTCATTCTGGAATTTAATGTCAAAAGTATGCAAATTTTCTATACTGATAAAACGCAATGGAACAACAAACTTCTCCAATCATGGTTGCGAAAGAACTTGAAGAAGAAAATTATAGAGGTTGCAGAAAGAGTACTTCCTGCACGTCTTCATTATTGGGAAAACGAAAAGCATTTGAAAGCTAAGGGTGTAAATGTACGAAATCTTCGTAAACGTACGTTAGGACAATGCAGCGCAAATAATTACATTACGCTAAGTCCCAAAATATTGCTAATGCCGGAAAAACTGATGGATTCTGTTATTCTGCATGAAATGGCTCACCTTGTACATCATCATCATCGCAAGGCATTTTGGCAATTCCTTTCTGTTCTATTGGGGGAATATATGCTGAATGTCCTGAAAGTAATCGCTTTCAGTATATGCTACCCATTTAGAAAACTTAGAAAATGCATCTAACCTTTGAATCAACAACTTTGATGCATAATTCTCAAATCTCTGCTATGTTTTGACATAGGTTTTCACTAAATTTGCTGCAAATCTAAAAAACGATGCACCATGGCACGAAACATGAATTGTAACCCAACTTTTCCATACTGCGGCGAGAAGGCAAATTATTAGGATGAACCTTAGCTATCAAATATTTGATATCCTTTTTCTTACGAAGGAAACACGCAGCATGATAGCATTGAAATATTATAAAATAGGATAAATGATACAAGTTTCTGAAGAACAAATAATAGATTTTCTGGAAAGAGAATTTCCGGGACAGCCATATTGTTTAGGGCGAGGATATTGGTTTGTCCAAGCTGGCAAATGTCTTGGTCAAAATCTCCATTACGAATATCAGGCAGACAAAGTGCATCTGCATATTGAAGGATCTAATTGGCGCGGTATCCGTGATTATTTATGGACACATGTAATGGATTCACGTGTTTCGCACAGTCATTGGTGGCGTTATGGCTGTAATTGGACGTTAGACACAATTCCCCAAACCTGGGAAGAGTTGAAAGAATCATTCAGAACCATAGCTTACATTATGGATCCTCATATCAATAAGTTTGAAAGATCCTTAGCAACTCCTATTGAGGTTAAAGAAACAGGGCCAGTAGTGGCAGATTTTATCAAAATAGCCGAATGTCTAAAAAAGAATATAGAGATTCCTGAATACCAAAGACCATATAGATGGAGCACGAAGAATGTCGAACAGCTTCTTACGGATATTCTGTATAGCCAAAGCAATGGCAAATTGAACTATCTTATAGGAAATGTTATTCTGCACGATGACAACCAATCATTCAAAATAGTAGATGGACAACAAAGAATCACGACCCTCATTTTGTTGTTAAAGCAATTGGAATATGAGGGTGGATTGCCCGACTTGAAATACAATCATAGCACTTCATTCGAGAACATAAGAGTTAACTTCCAGTTTATTGGCGAATGGCTAAATTTGAATATCTCGAATCGGAGTGGTTTCCTTGACTATGTTCTAAACTCATGTCAGTTTGTAGAGATTGTTGTCAAGAAACTTAATGAGGCATTCCAAATGTTTGAGTCACAGAATGGAAGAGGCAAAGAACTGGAAGCATATAATCTGCTAAAAGCTTACCATATTCGAGCGATGTTGTCTTCAACAAAAGAAGAAAAGGTTCAGTGTGACAAGCAATGGGAAGATGCAACCATGTATCTTTACAAGAACAACCGAAGAGACATCCTTCTTCAACTCTTTAAAGAACAACTGTATAGAACCCGCTTGTGGTCAAGAGGAGAAGAAGCCTATCTGTTTGGGAAAAAGCATGTTGACGAGTTTAAAGGAGTAACCTTAAACAAAGATAGTTCTTTGGATTTCCCCTTTCAGAACATACTTGTGCAACAAGAAATAGCCAATCAACTTATTCGAAATATGAATCAGGGGCTGTTTAAAATAAAAGGACGGTTTTCACAGGGCGATTGCGATAACATGAATCCTTTTGTCAATATTACTCAACTGATTCTCAATGGAAAATCATTCTTTGAGTATGTAGAGACCTATGTTGAAATATATAAGCGCTTGTTTGTACAATTGGAATCTTCACAACTTGCGGAATTTAAACGCTTCTACAAAGAGCATTGTCTTTACAAGGGCTACGACTGGAGAAAAGGTGATGGCTACATTCGAGAAGTCTATAAATCCTCTATCATGATGGTGTTCGACAGATTTGGTGAAACAGGCGTTACTAACCTGTATCGTGATCTGTATGTCTGTTTGTATAAACATAGGCTGGAGAAAAAGCAAATTCGCTATGAGACTATGGCTAAAGCATCAAACTCAACATGGATATTTCAAGTTATACAAAATGCAAAGACTTTGTCCGACTTACATGCTATAAGACAGCATGCACAAAGTGCAAAGGACAATGTGTCTGTAAATTATTTAGTGGAAGAAGTTTTGTCTGTATTTAAAGACTAATCTATATATGAGCAAGTTAAATAAGAATATAGCGGAAATCTGGCAGGATGATTATGTTGTCCCTCTTTATCAGCGCAACTATGCCTGGCAAGAAAGTCAAATACAACAATTGCTACAGGATATATATGATAACAGCAAGGCACCTGATTCAAACTATTTCATCGGCAGTCTCGTTGTCCTACAGCGTCCTGATGGCGTTTATGAAGTAATCGATGGACAACAGCGTCTTACTACACTGCACATTATTTGCAAAGTTCTCAGTATACTTAATACGCCACATCTCTCTTACGACTCACGACCAGAAGTGGAAGATTTTTTCAAAGGTCTATTTGCCTCTGCATCGAGTCAAGAGTATAGTGAAGAATGCAAAAAACACGACAGTCGTAAAGTTTATCGTTTAATAGAAGCAATAGATATTGTTGAGTCAACAGACATCCATACCCATCCAGGGTTCCCCGATGACAAAACAATTTGTCTTTCCTCTATGGATGACAAAGAAAAGCAACAATTCAAAGAATACTTGAACAACAATGTGATTATTGTTAGAACAGTTCTTCCAAGCGATACTGATGTTGCTGCGTATTTCGAGATAATGAACAATAGAGGCGAGCAACTGCAAGAACATGAAATCATCAAGGCATTGATGATGAAAGAACTTGATTCTCATCAGCGTATGATATTCTCTGCTATTTGGGATGCTTGTTCACAAATGAGCATTCCTCTGCAGCGAACTCTTAGAGAATATCGCCTTAACGGCCATTTTCCTTTGTTTGGCTCAAATTATGACAGTCTCCATACAAATTATATTTTTGAGTATAAGACTGATACGTTAGAACGCTGTACTATGAGCATCGATGAAATCTTACTTTCTTCAGATAGCCAAAAAGAAAACAACAAGATTGGTAACGATACAGAAATAAAGTATGAGTCAATTATTGACTTCCCCAATTTCCTGATGCATTTATTCAAACAAATCAATCCGGAAACGCAACTTAATGCCAATTATCTTTTAGATAGCTATGATAGAATCAAATCAAGCATTAATTCAATGGAATTCATTGAGCGAATGCTAAAAGTCAGATGTCTGTTCGATAGATATGTAATAAAGAGCCAAGGCGAAGGTGAAGAGGACGAAAATATAAAGTGGAAAATGCTCAAACCCTACTTGTTCACTTACAAAAAAGAGAACAGCTTGAGATTCAAGAATACATTCTCTGATGGCTATAACGAAGCAGAAGAAAACGAACTTGAAAATGACATTCAAAAGAGAATTGTCATGCAGCAATCAATGCTACAAGTTACTTTCCCTAACAAGAAATATAAGAATTGGCTGTTTTATCTCCTGACTTGGCTTTATGACTATAATGTCAACGAGGTAGATCCATACAGACTTTCAGCTTATTTGGATGAGTGGATTCTTGATTATTATGACAATCTGGAGAATAAAACAGTTAAAAAAGAAAATACAGAATGGACTTTTGAAGCCTTGGGAACAGATACTCCTCACTTTGTATTCAATTTAATAGACTACTTGTATTGGGTAGCAAGAAAAACGAGCAAGACAAATATACGCTATACAGAGGAGATAGATGATTTCTATTTCAGATACTACAATTCAATTGAACATCATCTTCCTCAATCATATGAGGACACAGGGAATGTAAACCTTGATAACATTGGTAACTTATGTCTTATAAGTAGAAGAAAGAACTCAAGTCTTAACGCCAAAGCTCCACTTGAGAAAGCCAAGATGGAACCTGGACTTCAACCCAAAAGAAAAATTATGTATCGAATAACGCATGATTCAAACGGCATTTGGGGCAAGAAGCAAATTATGGAACATTGCCTGGACATAAAGTCTCTTTTAGAATCCAGAAAATTGATATTGTCATAAAATATGCAGTTCATTTCCAACGCCGACCACTACAAAGAGGTGCTTTCGCAGGTGCAGAGCGTGAAGCACTCTCTTTGGATTGATGCTGCTGACATCAAAGTTTGTACGTGGAGTCAGGCAAGGAGAAGAAGTCTATATTGGTAGTGCCAACCTAACAGGTGACGGTATCGACATAAAGGGTGAAGACAAACGTAACTTTGAGGCAGATATTCTGACCGATGACCTTGCAATTGTTGAGCAAGCGATGAACCAATTTAATGAAGTGTCAATTGGCATATTCTGCAAGAAATGCAAACGCAAAGACTTCTGCCACGACCCGATAAAATGAAGAAAATCACATAGTTTCTCACTTTCTTAGGAGGTGTGTCAATAGTTGGCATACCTCCTTTTTACTTTTGTACCCAGGTAAACATTAAAGCAATAAATTTATGAGTATCACTAGCATGGAGATTAAATTCTCAAATATCGGTATTAATACTGCCAATCAGCCACAAAAAAATATATTACATTCCTGTAATAGTTCTGGGTTTTGATAGCTGCACTAAAAAGAAGAGAGTGTATCTGGACATATTCCTACGTAACAAGAAGTCTGTCAAGGAAGCCCTTGCAGGAGAAACATTCATCGTCATTCTTGTAGATCATGAGTTCAATGTCTTTGATTTGGAGGGTAAGTTGCAAGGTAAAGTATCTTCTACTGAATATGGAGTTCCTGTCCAGATTAATGAAGACAGCTTCATACTCTGCAAAGATAGAACTGTTACATGGATTACGAATAAGGGAGACGTATTGAAAGCAAGAGAACTGACGGAAGAAGAACATCAAGCACTGAAGCAATGAACATTCAACAGACTTCTCAAGACCCACGCATCGTGATGCTGGAGGAAGAATTTGCTTGGAGAAACGAGCATTGCCGATAGACTGATGAAGCAAAGCATGTGATGGAGTACTTGCTTGAAGAGAGACATCGAGTGCTTGTCGATTTCAATAATGCACTCTGCTAGGCTTGCGTAGAGTTGTATCGCCGAACGATGGCGGTTTATCAAGAATGCCCATATTAAATGTTTTCATCAATAATATGCTGAATGTCCTGAAAGTAATCGCTTTCAGTATATGCTACCCATTTAGGAAACTTAGAAGATGCATCTAACCTTTGAATCAACAACTTTGATGCATAATTCTCAAATCTCTGCTATGATTTGGTATAGGTTTTCACTAAATTTGCTGCAAATCTCAAAAACGACGCACCATGACACGAAACATGATCAGTAAATACGTCTGGATTATAGAGACCATCTACAAGTCCGGAAGAATCTCGTTCAAGGAATTGAATGAGCGTTGGCTGGATGATGACATCAGCGAAGGAGTAGATATTCCCAAACGCACGTTCAACAATTGGATTATTGCCATTCAGGAAACCTTCGGACTCTTCATCGAGAATGAAGGGAAAGGTGAATACCGTTACTACATTATGAACGAAGAGGACATCAGCAAGAACGGCCTGCGCACCTGGCTCTACAATACCATCAGCGTGAGCAATGCACTGGCCAACTGCGAAAGCATCAAGGACCGCATCCTGCTGGAGTATGTTCCATCTGGACAGGAATACCTGATGAAGATCCTGGATGCACTGAAGGAGAACCGCATTCTGAACATGACCTATCACAGCTACTGGAAGGAGGAAGAGAGCAACTTCGATGTCGAGCCCTTTTGCGTCAAGTTGTTCCGCCAGCGCTGGTACCTGATAGCCCGAAGTACCTATACTTACTATCATCGGCAAGGTCCGCGCATCTATGCCCTCGACCGTATCCGAAACCTGAGTCCTACAGAAGAAACTTTCGAGATGCCCAAGGACTGGAATGCCTCGGATTTCTTTATCGGGGCTTTTGGTGTGATTGCCGATGCCCAGACGAAATGCGAGCCGATCAAGTTGAAGGTCAATGCTAGCCAAGCCAATTACATCCGTGACTTGAAACTGCATGAAACGCAGGAAGAAGAGGAACGGAACGAGGAATACAGCATCTTCTCCTATTATCTTCGTCCCACCTATGACTTCCAGCAGGAACTGCTCTGGCATGGCGAGGATGTAGTGGTGCTGGAGCCAAAATGGCTACGCGAAGAACTGGCCGAACGGCTGAAGTGTATGTACAACAAATATGAAAATGAATAACAACAATCCATCATGAAAGATTTTGCAGCCATCGATTTTGAAACCGCCAACAACGAACGCTCGTCCGTTTGTTCCGTAGGCATTGTCATCGTACGCAACGGAGAGATTGTGGATACCTACTACTCCCTTATCAACCCCGAACCCAATTACTACAATTACTGGTGCAGTCAGGTGCATGGCCTTACCCGTGAGGACACCGAAGATGCCCCGGTCTTTCCGGAGGTATGGAAACAAATAGAGCCGTTGATCGAAGGTCTTCCCCTGGTGGCCCATAACCGCCCGTTTGATGAAAGTTGTCTGAAAGCGGTGTTCCGTGTCTATCAGATGGACTATCCCGACTATCCGTTTTACGATACACTCAGCGCTTCTCGCCAAACCTTGCCTGAACTGGAAAATCACCAGCTGCAGACCGTGGCAGCAGCTTGCGGCTATCAACTGAATAACCATCATCATGCACTGGCCGATGCAGAAGCTTGTGCGTGGATTGCTCGGGAGATATTGTAGGATAGAAAAAGCCCCGATGCTCACGCACCAGGACCTTCGGTTAAACATGGATTAACTGAAAACTACTATCTTTTCGAAGCCGCCAACGACAGTTTCCTGAACTGCTTCAGCAATGGTTCCATTTCGAGTGATACACAGCGGGCACGTTGGCCGGCTGTCTTGTTCCCTTTTTCTGCTTGAAGGGCTGCATCCTTGTGGAATGCCTCCATCTTCCGATCCATATACTCACGGACCAATCGTGAACAATATTCTTTTACCACCGGGTCGGTCGGTTCACCTCTGTCGGAAATATGCGCTGCGTCCACTACTTTATTGGTATTTATGTAAACGGACTTACGCGCATGCGTCACTCGAATATAGACTGTGTAAAGTCCATCACTCTTCGGTCTCTTTACGGTTACTTTTAATGTCGTCATAATCGATTTGAATTTTACATGTTAAAAAAACATCAGAATAATCCGGGGTAAACAGTGGAAAACATGGTGTTTTTCGGGGTAAGCATAAAGAAAACATTTTCGTCTATTTGGCTCGTTTTATGCGGTCGAATGCACGAACCGCCCAAGCGCAAAACAGGCTGTAACCACCGAAAAACCGGTAATTACAGCCTGATAATGCTATATTAAGTTATATTTTGCTAGAGGTTTATTCCTCAACGGCAGCTTGTGCCACACTAATATAGTGCTGAAAATCATTCACTTCGCTTTTGGGTGTAAGCCCAGTGTAAGCGGAAGTTTGTCGAATGATTTAAAGTTGAATGAATTATTCCTCAACAGCCGCCTGCGCCGCTCTAAAACGCTTCTGATATTCACTAACTTACTGATTTAGTGTATGTATAGTGTATGCGTTTAGCGTTCACTGTGTACGAAAAGCCGTTTTTTGAGGATTTATTCCTCAACAGCAGCTTGAGCCGCTCTAAAACGCATTTGATAATCACTAACTTATTGATTTAGTGTATGTATAGTGTATGTATAGTGTATGCGTTTTACGTTCTCTTCGCTCTAAAATCTGCCTAAATTCAGAATTCTACAACTGCAGCGTGGACGGCAGCAATTGAATGCTGTATATCAGCCCATACAATAGCTGGTGTATGTGAAGTGTATGGACTTCAACCGCAACCTCGTCTGAATTGTGGCCTTTTTAGTGTACACACAAATGAGCACAGTCTTTTTTCTTGTTTCAAGCGTAATGACTGGATGGCAACATTACCAATCACTACCTCACTGATTGTTTAATAATATTACTTCTACTTTCAATTATAACTATCAGCGTTTAATACACGCCTTGTATCACCTACAAAGTTAATCATTAAACATTAAATATCCCACTTTTTCAGCAGTAAAATAGCGTTTGGCAGATGTAAAGTTCAAATCACAGTATTTTTCATCAAAATCACCGAAAGTGGCAATCTAAAGTTACAAAGCACCTCAAATTGCCACTTCGTTTTAATCACTTTTGAATTTGTTCTTGTGCAACTAAAATTGCACCATGACTATGTTTAAAGAATGCAGAAATTCCACCAGACGGGACACTGCCAACAAATTCATATGCTTTTTCAAAACATTGTCGTCTTGCTAAAAGTTCCGCAGGTGACAATTTATTCTCTAGTTTTGCTATATTTGAATTTGCATGTGATTTGGTTATTGGACTAACAAGTATCCATGGCACAGATTTTTCTGTGCCATCACCTTGTGCTTGAAATCTACCTCTATGCGACTTATTCTTTGCTATCATTATAAACTATTCCAGAACTCTATGGATTGCTGATCCATATCCAAGTTATCATTATAATAAGGATTATCATAAATACTTGGTGTATCGTCATATCCTCCATCATAATAATCGTCATCGCCTCTTGGCTGGTCATATGTGTCTATTTGAGAACCCTTCTGGTCAAAGACATATATTTCTCCATCTTTAACTAGTTTTCCTTTACCGTTTTCAAAACTAGCTTCCAATTCATCATATTCACAAGGCACAACAATAGTACCTTGAGCATTGATGAATCCCCATTTGCCATTTTGTTTAACAGCAGCCATTCCTTCTGAAAAACCATATGCCAGGTCGTAGGTTGGGGCTATTACTATTTGCCCATCTACAGATACGTATCCCCAAAGACCACCCGTAGTCTTCTTGTTGTTTTTATCATAGACACCTCCAATATTAATTTTGCATAAAGTGCCCATACAAGGTCCTAAAAATGCGGCATTTGGAATGATTTTAAGTTGATGGTTCTCAATACTAAAGAGCCCCCATAGATTATTTTTCATAACCACTGCATATTTATTATTCCTTTTGCCTATGAATTCGTAAGAAGGTGGTAATACTTCATTTCCTAAAGAATCAACATATCCATATAATTTTTTCTTTTCGTATCGATCATCAGATGGTACATTAACCTGAACACATGCTAAATTGTCTTCGAATTTACCTATACCACTGTATACATTTTGTAGAATTATGTTGCCTTTAGAATTGACAAGACCATACAAGCCGTTAATCTTGAATTTGTACAATTCATTTTCTACAAAATCAAGACGAGAAAAAATAGGAGGAAGTATATCGTTGGATTTTTTGTCAACAAGTCCATATTTCACGTGTCCATCTGCAATGCGAACCGCAATAGCACATGTATCGCCAAATGGTTTGCAGTATTTATATTTTTTATCCAACAGAAGTTCTTTCCCATCAATTTCTACTACATATCTTCCGTCTAGAGTTTTATAACCAACATCTGTTTTAAATCGACCTGCTCCTTTTTCATACTCCATACTACCAAAAACACACGGAATAATCTCATTAAATAGACTATTAACTACTCCATATACAGTTCTTTCTCTATCACGCCCATCTTCATCATAGCAGTATGAGGCTTTTGCTACAACAGCATATCCATCAACAAAATCTCCAATACTTTTGTATGTTGGTTCAAGTAGGATTCGTCCTGTAACATCAGCATATCCTACTCTTTCATTCGAACGTATTTCTACCAATCCGTCAACAACTTTATCTGCTATGGCTCTGTATTCAATAGGAAGAAGCTTGTTCCCATTATTATCAATCAATCCCCAATTGATAACGGAATATTCTCTATAATTAGTAAAATCATAGCGTTCTCCATCCTCCCAATAATAATCATCATAAGATTCATACTCTTCTCCATCCATACCAACCTTGATAAGGTTATCTGCGACATACACTATATGATCGTATATCGGCTCACAAATAACTTTCCCTTGAGGAGTATAAGCTCCCCAATGACAATCTTGTTTGTATAGTATAATGTTTGATTCTACTTTGATTTCTTTTATTTGTTGGCCAAATGGTATGATTTGACATTCTTGGAAGTTAATTACGCCAAGTTTATATGTATCTTCAGTTTCATCATATAAAAGTGCAATAAGCAAATTGTTCTGATATGTTAATGATCTGTATTTTAATGGTATGATTACAGAACCAATTTGATTGATACATCCAAACAATTTGTTCTTTGAAACTAACAGAATTCCGTTATCAAGTTTCTCTATAGTGTCATAGTCTTCTGACATTATCAAAACAGAATTATCCTTAACGACAATTTTCTGTTCAAAAGCATTAATCAACACACCATCTGCCAGAAATTGATTATTATTTTGAATTGACAAAGATGAATATTTTGGATGAATTGTCAATCTTCCTTGCTTATCTATTATTCCGAATTTTTCGTTAATGCCTACAATAGCATAGTTAAGCCCGTCAACTTTCTGGGGTGTCATCCAACTATTTCTGTTTGGAACACTTGATGAGACTCCAAAACTTAAGATTGAGTCAAAAAGTATGTCTAATGTCGGCTGACCGTTAAAATCAACTATTAAATATTTATTATTGTCTGTTTTAACAGCAAGAAGCGAGAATCCTATGTGGACTATTTCTTCACTTTTTGTGTCAATCAAAGACTTTCCTTCAGTACTAATTATAGTCCAAATGTAAGATGGATTGTAGCCATTGTGATTTCCATTCTGAACACCGCATTTAAACACGATATTTGCACCATAACTTAATACATTGATTTGATCAAAGACAGGTTCTACGATTACCTTGTTTGTACAGTCAATAATGCCTTTTTTACTATTTTTTTCTATAATTATAAATTGATATGCGGAATCATGCCCCCAATCATATTCCTCTGGAAGGGTAAATTCAAATGTTTTTCCTTCAATTTGATATGAAACAATCTGTTGGGCCTTTTCGTTTAAAATTCCAATGTTTCCTTTATAGTATACTCGTGATCGACCTTCTGCATCGCAGTCTTCTTGCCAATCATATTTTGTTGATGCAAGGATGTATTCACCATGAATGTCCTTTATAATCAGCTCTCCGTCTTTATTATAACGACCGAATACTTTTTTATATGATGAATTACCATTGCGTTGTAGAATGTGAATACTCTTGGATACAAAAAAATAAGAATTTCCTTCTATACTGATAGAATCATAGATAGGTGATAGTATTAACTGTCCTTTTGCATCTATTACTCCCCATTTTCCCATAGAGAACTCTCTGGATGTGCGATGAGGGTAATCATCGTCTTCATCATCATACCAATGTCCATTATTTACAATTGCATATCCATTTTTGAAGGTACCTACTTTCCCATAAGTAGGTGCCAATAGAACTTTTCCTTCTATTGTGGCCAAACCAACAGACTCTCCATTATCCTTGCATATCCAAACTAATCCAGGGGCAGCTAAGTCAATAGAAGAATAAATACAAGGCAATATTGATTCTCCCTTTGAGTTTATGAGTCCTGTTGTAGCTGTGCCCCAACCGCTATTCTTAACAACAAATACATCTTGTATCTGTTGAATATATGCGTATTTTGGAGCAATAATTACCTGAAAGTCTTGATTTAACAGACCATAAACACCTCCATGTCCAGTACATATATATACGAGATACATCCCATTTTCTTGTTCCTCAATTCTATGGTACTTATAAGGGAGAATTATATTATTATCTTTATCTAAAACTGCGCAATATTGATATATAGGACTTGGATCGTTTTTTTGAACAACCACAAATCCGTTCTTTAAAGTTTTGACAATTTTTACTTCCGTATTTTTGCCTTCTGCTGCTTTATTGATGATTTCAGACTTTGTCGACTCTGCAATATCTGTAAAAGTACCGTTTATGTCTATTTCTCCTCTAATGATAGTTACTCCAGGCACTCCCTGATTAAATATGCGTTTGTTTACGGTTGCTTTGCCATTCTTAAATTCTGAAATATGTTCAAATTGAGGTTCTGCAAGAATACAATAATTTTCATCAACCAAACCTAGTTGGCCTTTAAGGTTAATAATTGCTCGACCTTTGGCTACTCGTTCGTCGTTTACGTTCCCTATAAATTGATAAATAGGTTCTAATATTTCTTTGCCATCAGAATCGAGAATTCCAAAAACCTCAGATTTGTTATTGTAGGTTTGTGATGTGATAATGGACACTTTCCATATACCATTTCCAATTGAAGATACGGTACTATATTTTGGATTGCAAACAAGAACATAGTCAGACGATATAACACCGTACTTGCCATTCTCTTTGACAAGAAAACATGCTTCAAGCCTTTGGATGTCCTCGTATATCGGCTGTATACATATGTTGCCATTACGATCAATAAGACCATAACCATTTTTGTGAACAAGCCAATACTCAACATTTTCTGGGATTTCGATATGTTCCGTTACATACTCGTCATCCCATGACCAATAGCTTCGAGGAACCTTTCCTCCATATGGTTTTATGGTTGAATATTCAAATGCTAAAACCGCTTTGTCTTCTAAGTCGATAATACCATATGTGATTTTATAATCACCATCTTTTACAATTCCTGCTATATACAGTTTATTTGCGAGATGTGACACATGCTGATATTTAGCCTCTATTAGTATTTCACCAGTATGATTGATAATTCCATATTTCTTATCTAAAACAAAGATATAATTTCCTAAATCATCTTTTGAGACGATATGGTCTATAGATTTGTCAATAGGAATAATTTGATTATCAGAGGTAATGACTATATTAAACGACTTATCAACAAAATTTTCGCAACCGTCTACAATTACTTTTGCAATACCATCTTTGAAGTTATATCCCCATGCAAATTTAGACGGCAAAATTAAATATTTGCCATCTTCTGATTTTATTAGCTTTTCAGCATGCTCATTCAACCTAGCACTTAGCCCATTCTTGGAAACAATAATGTATTTGTCTTCTATATCTATCTCGTCAAAAGTTTCCTTTGTTAAGATTCCTTCATCATTCGCAATTAACCACGAATTATTCTTTTTAACTTTGTACAAACCTTCGCGTAGAACAGACACTGCTTGGTATTTTATATCAAGTATGAGCCCCCCATTTATGTTTGTAAGTCCAAAACGTTCAGTTTTAGAATAATCCTCATCTACTATTTTACTAACAACATAATATCCTTTAGATGGCTGAATCTGCTTCCATTCTGTTTTAAGCACAACTACTCCTTCCTCGTTTATTGCACCCAACGAACCTTTTGACGTGACCTTATAACAACCATCCGAGTATTCTGGACAAACATCATACTCTACAGGAATGAATACTTTGCTTTTTATATTGTATAATCCGTATTTTGTTATTTCTTTCGTTTCTTTTCTCCATCCGCCCACAGTAATGATTTCCTTTTTCGTCAAAGGAATTATGTCATTGTCGACCTCTCCAATATTGTCGAACGTAGGCATGCAAAGAGTTTCACCGGAACCGTCTAAAAGTCCCCATCTTCCATTATCCGCTATACCAAGGAATATGTTAGGAGCTAAAGGTTTCACTCCTATGCACCAATTGGGGAATGTTATCGTTTTGCCGTCCTTTTCTACATAAACGCGCCCAGAAAGGTCTATATAAGTTTCTCCAATTTCGTCAACTTCAACTTTGATACAATCCTTTTTTACTTCTATTATTTTTTTAAATCTTGGTTTTACAAGTAAGCCAGTGGAAGCTAAAAATAAACCTTGTTTACCACCGAATAATGATGATGTTATATTAAATTTATAAGGGTTGTCTGTATGATGTACATACCCATCTAATGGTGGGAGTATTTCTTTGCCATTAGAATTAATCACTCCATGTTTGCCGTTGTCGGAAACAATGGCATATCCTCCCTTAAAAGGATCTCCATCCGAATATGTTTCAAATTCTTTTATGATAGTTCCATTTGAAGATATTATGCACAATTTTCCACTCTTACCTATAGCAAAAGCCTTATTTTCGCTAAACCTTTTAATACTGGTGTATTGCAATGCTATAACAACTCGTCCATTTATGTCAACAGCTCCCCAATAGCCTGTAGAATCTTGCACTACAGCTAAGCCGTTTTCAAAATTCTTTGCTATCAAGAAATTCTCTGGTAAAGCTACTAGAGATGTCCCGTTACTCACCAACAACTGTCCTTTATTATTAATTCGTACACGTTTTGAGCTATACTGTGTGGTATATACAGATCCATTTGGTTTTGTCAAGAGCTCATGTCTTTCAATGATGAGGTTCCCATCTGATTCTATCTCTGGCTCCATCAAGTTACATTTAGAACAGAATCCATCTGCATTAAGAAATCCCCACGAATTTGCATACTGCGAACGTTTCATCTTATACTTCGCAGTTCCTTCAATAAAATCAGAGAGGAAATAGAATTGAGGCTCATAGATTTCATTACAGTTGACATCTATTGCTCCCCATTTCCCATTTAGTTGAACACAAGCATATCCATTTTTAAAATCTCTTACTGAATCATATTTAGCAGGAATCGCAATGAGTTTTCCCTCATATTGCTTGCATTCTCTACCTGAAAGATCTAATATCTTACATTCCCCCTTTCTAATAGCTTGGGCATAGCCATCCTTAAAAGGTGATATATAATCATAACTAGGTGCTATGATTTCATTTCCACCCATAAGAATAACTCCGTAGAGATTATTCTTAACAACAATTGCAACACCTTGGTTAAAATCGCCGATATAATCGTACTTGTCAGTCATTGTTTTAGGATTTTGAGACTTTTCTTGTTTGAGATTGTCATATTTTGGACTCAAAATTACAAATATAATTTGAAATAACATCGAGAATGGTTCTACTTTGACGGATTGAGAACAAACAACCGGTTCCGCTTCTCCATGGTACCCGAGATACCCAAGAATAGCCGGAGTTCCTACAAACAGAATCTGAAACTGATTGACAAGGAATTGAAGAAGAAACCGCAGGAACGGGCAGATGCGTTGTTCCTGGTCATTGATACAGACACGCTAGTCAACAACAAGAAGCAATACAACCTCTATCTGGCAACTAAAGAAAAATACAAAAAGCAGGGGGTCATCTTTATCGAAAGCCATCCCTGTATTGAACTTTGGTTCCTGTATCATCTGGCCGACCGGTTCGCTCGCACCAACTATGAAACCTACGAAGCATTACGCCCGACTGTAGAGAAAGTTCTGCCCGGTTATGATAAAACCGCCAGGTACTACCAGAAGAATCAGTTCTTCCGTGAGAATATCCTGATGGATAGCACCAAACGAGCACAGGCGATTGATTATGCCATCCGCTCATGTAAATACACACCGGTAGCGAATGAAATTGCCAATTACTCGGAAATATTCAAGGCAATCCACTTCTTTCGTTTGTTGCAGAAATTCGTGGAGATCCGGACGATGCTGGCAGAACATCTGAGAAGACCCATCTATCTTTCTCATGAAATAGAACAGCACAAGCAACTCCATGTTTATTGGGAGGAAAAAGACAACAAGCAACTCTGTTGCACATTGAAGTACAAAGAAGCAAAATAGTTCTGTCTCTTTGCCGACGGAACCGTCTTCGAAATGAACGACGGAGAGCCCTTGACCCATGCTCCTGAAATAATCAGCCGGTTTGAACAAGTAATAAACCAGTTGTAACAATCAACAATCTGGCATAAAACACCAAACGATGAAAGCTCAGTAACTCAACTGAACTTTCATCGTTTGTTATATACCAGACTTGATCCTATCTGCCTTCCAAGGCATCAATCTTCTCCTGCATCAAGTCTATCACCTTCTGCATCATATCGATTTTCTCCTGCTTCATGGTGATAATACGCTCCTTGTCCTCCAAGTTGTTATGAAGAGTAGCATTTGACTTTTTCAATGTGTCAAGTTCATTCTGGAGAGAGGCAATCTGTATATTGGCTATAGCCAGTGAACCATCCACCACTCTATCACCCACCTGCGTATTGGTCACATTGCCGTTATAGGCCACCGCCGCGTTCTTGGCGGAAACCCGTTCGTCCTTATTCGGACAAAACAACTCAAAGAAATTGAACTCCAAAGCCTCTGATACCTGTATCAGTTTGTTGGTCTCCATAGTATCCCGCTCCAATATACGGTTTACATGCTGTTGGGGGACATTAATCCGACGTCCGAGTTCCGTTTTGGTTATATCCAATTGCTTGCGACGATCTTCAATAGCACTGCCTACATTGATGTGTTTTATTTCAAAAGCCATGACAAATGTTAAAAAATAGCCATTAAACAAAATAATATTACCCATTATGCTGCTATTAAAACATTTATTTGTTTCTTTGCAACAACTATTATTGATATTAAGGTTACAAACTTAAACATTAATCATTAAATAAACAAGATTATGGCTGAATATTTAGACAAAATTCGTCCGGCGCTTGTAGCCCTCCAGATTGGAGAAACCGTTGATTTTCCGATTGCAAGACTGAAAAGCGTACGTACGCAAGCCTCTGAACTGGGTGCCATCTTCAACCGCCAGTTCACCACCAAGACAAACCGGATTGCCCAGATAATCTCGGTGAAGCGTATCAAGTAAACCTTAATGCCATGAAGGTATGAATACGCTTCAGTTCTCGGATCATCTTGTGCCTTACGAGATGTTCATCAAGGATCTGGCATCACAGATAGTCAGATTCCTAAAGGAAGACTCCAACGACCCGGAGTTTATTTCCCAGCGGAAAGCCTTTGAGTTGTTTGGAAGAAGAAACATCGAAAGATGGAGAAAAATGGGCCTGATCGAAGGCTGCAGAAAACCTGGCAAACTGGAATACAGGACTGCCGACCTGCGATTCCTGCAACGGTGTCCTCAAGACTATCTGAAGGCTGCGCCCAAAGAAGTCAAGAAGGTACTGAGGGATATAAAAGAAAGCAAGTTAACCCGTTCAACAGACAAATAAGGCTAAACACACAGCAACAAAGAAAAACTAACGCAGTCAAAATCCTCTTTTACGCTACAAGGTAATACACAGAAGAAGTAAGGAGGTAACAGAGAATTCTAAATAGTAGGTATCATTGACTTCCGTATCCAATGATGCTTTTGGCTTTTCGCAAGGGGAAAGACTAAAAACACATATTTATGGGAATTATAAACGAATTATGGTTTTATGAACGAATCAAGACCATCGGTAGACCCCTTGGGAGTCTATTCAGTAAAAAGAGCTTGTGCGGAACTGGGTGTCTGCTACAAGACATTGCGTAAATACCGGATGAACGGCTACATACAGCCCATCAATCCGGTCACTTCCCGCCGTCTGAAATATTCCGGCCAGTCTATCCTGGACTGCTGGCTTAAACTCCGCATGCTATGATCAGCGAGTCCACCATAGACAAGGTCAGGGAACTTCCCATCGAGACCATTGTGGGGCAGTACGTCAAACTGGCCAAGGACGGACGTACCAGTATGAAAGGACTCTGTCCATTCCACAACGAGAACACCCCATCCTTCTCAATCAACCTGAACAAGAACCTCTATCACTGCTTCGGCTGCAACCGGGGCGGTGATGGCATCTCCTTTATCATGAAAAAGGAGAACCTGAACTTCCAGCAGGCGGTCCGCTTGCTGGCCAAGAAGTTCAACATCCTGATGGAGGACGAATACGATGAAGAGCGTACGGATGCCGACAAGGCGAAACAAGCTCACAAGGATTCCCTGTATGCCATACTGGAAAAGGTACAGACCTTTTTTACAGACCATCTGCGCGTGTCCGCCAATGACGACAGCCGCCATGCCCGAGAATATGCCTACAACCGATGGTCGGAGAACTTCTGTGCAGAAGCGGGTATCGGTTATGCGCCCAGGGAAAGCCATGCGTTCATGGAGTATTGCCGTCAGCAGGCACTGAACGAAGAGTTCCTGATTGAGCTGGGGATGTTCCGGAAAAACGAGGAAGGCAAGCTCTATCCGATGTTCCGTGAACGTATCATGATTCCCATCCGGAACAAATGGGGACGCATCATCGCTTATACGGCCCGGTATATCGGCACCCATCCCAAAGCGCCCAAATACATCAACTCCGTCACCAGCCTGCTTTACACCAAGGGTGAAACCTTGTTCGGCGTTGACCGGGCTTTCCGTTTGCGCAATGCTGCCAACTTCATTATTGTGGAAGGGGCACCGGATGTACTGCGCCTGCAGTCCATCGGATTGGAGAATACGGTGGCCACTCTTGGAACGGCCTGGAACGAAAACCAGTTTGAAATTCTGAAGCACTACACCAGTTCGCTTTGCTTCATTCCCGATACGGATTTAGCCAAAGACAGTCCCTACGGACCCGGTTTCAAGGCAGTTATGGAAAACGGCGCATTGGCCGTACAAAAAGGGTTCACCGTCACCGTCCGGGAATTGCCGTTCGGTTTGCGAGAACTGACGGAAGAAGAGCTGCAGGAAAAGTACGAAGGGGCTATTCCAAAAGATGCTCAACGGGAGGTGCTTGTCAAGAATGATGCGGACAGCTACATTCTGGACATGGACATCTACCGCAACCTGAAGGAAAAGTATTTCATTGTCTGGATGGCGGAGAAGCTGTTTGCCCAAGTGGATTCGCTCGCTGAAGAAGGGCAATGCGTCAGCCGGATTGCCGGACTACTGCGCTATGTCAAGGACCAGATGGTCTATACCAAGTGTATCGAGCAGCTGGGAAAGATTCACGGCAAGACCCGGCTGTGGCGGAGCGCCGTAGAGCAGGTGCGCAACGAATCCAAGAAGAACAGCCGCTCTCTTGCCATGGACCGGAAGCAGGAAGAGACGGATGCGCTCCGGCAAGTAGGACTTTTTGTCCGCAACAACTGTTATTTCTGCATGGGGAAAGAGGATGAAGACCCTATCCGGCTTTCCAATTTCGTGATGGAACCCCTGTTCCACATCCATGACGAGAGCAACGGTGTGCGTCTGTTTAGGCTCACCAATTCGTTCCGTGAAATCTGCATGGTGGAACTGAAGGAGTCGGACCTGGTGTCGATTGCCAACTTCCAGCAGAAGATTGGCTCCTGCGGCAACTTCTTGTGGTTCGGCAAGATAGACAAGCTCAACAACGTCAAGGAGTTTCTGTATGCCCGCACCCGAACAGCCGAGCGCATCCGCAAGCTGGGCTGGAACGAAAGCAAGGAGTTCTTCGCTTTCGGTAACGGCATTGTTCAGGACGGCGAGTTCCATGAAGTGGATGACATGGGCATCATCACGGACAAGCAGAATTGCGCCTATTACATTCCGGCGACCTCCAAGATTTACCGCGACAACACGGAAATCTTCCAGTTTGAGCGCCTGATGGTGCATACCAACAAGAGCGGAGCCTTGCTCTACGACTATGTAGAAAAGCTGACCACGGTTTTCGGCAACAATGCCCGGGTAGCCTTTGGTTATCTGCTTGCAACCCTCTTCCGTGACATTGTGTAGCGGAAGACCCGGCATTTTCCCATCCTGAACCTGTTCGGTGAGAAAGGTACGGGTAAGACCACGCTGGCTACCAGTCTGGAGGCTTTCTTCCTGCACGATGTGGAACCATCCAACATGGGTGTGGCTTCCGTTCCGGCCATGAACGACCGGGGTTCCCAGGCTGTTAACATACTTGTCGTGTTTGACGAATACAAGAACGACCTCGACATCCGGAAGATTGCCTTTCTCAAGGAACTTTGGGGCGACGGTGGACAGACCAAGAAGAACACCCAGACGGACGGTATGGCCACCCAGACCATTGTCACGACCGGAGTGGTCATCTGCGGTCAGGAGAAGCCTACTCAGGACATGGCACTCTATACCCGTGTGCTGTTTCTGGAATATTCCAAGACCAGTTTCAACATCCTGGAAAAGAAGCACTACGAAGAATTGCAGGCCATCTGCAATCTAAGCTTGACCCATTTGACCCTGGAGATTCTCAAATACCGTGACCTCTTTGAGAAGAACTTTTCTACCTTGTACGGTATCACCAAGAACGAACTGGCCATCCGGATGGAGGATGAACAGATCCATGACCGTATCTTCGGCAACTGGGTGATTCCGCTGACTGCTTTCCGTACGCTGGAAACCGTGCTGAACCTGCCGTTCAACTACACCCAGATGCTGGAGACCTGCGTCAGCGGTATGCGCAACCAGAATGAGCTGGCCAAAGAAAGTTCCGAGGTGGCAGACTTCTGGAACATGCTACAGGGCTGGCAGAGTATCGGCAAATGCGTGGAGAAGGTACACTTCAACATCCGTTACCTCACCAGGTTCCGTCCGATGCTGACGAACATGGACATCGAGTTCAAGGAGGCCCACCCGATTCTTTACCTGAATATGGCGGCCATCTCCTCGCTGTTCAGCAGCCGGAACTCCACCCAGAACATCACGGCCAACCGCTCGTCGTGGTCCACCATTCTCTCTTATCTGAAATCCCATCCGGCATTTCTCGGATTGAAGCAGGACCGGTTTCGCATCATGCTGTCCAACGGCACCCCGGACTACATCATCGAAGAGAAGGACGGCAAAATGTGCCGGCGCATCAGGGCCAACCGACCGAAAGCCATGTGCTTTGATTACCTACAGTTGAAAGAGATGTTCGGACTGGATTTGGAAACGGTAGCGATAGCGGAAGATAGTGAAGACGATACATGACAACTGACATTTTTAATTCAAGCGATATACTAACATTATTATACACCCAGAAAAGGCTAATAACCATGCAGAAATGAGCTAAAGAATTTGGTTAGACCAAATATCTTTCTTATCTTTGCATCACAAGAACCCGCCAAGCCTCTTCACAATGCTTAAATCGGCGGGTCGTTTTTTTTTATATATGAGATACACCAAGCAATACTCATCACCAGCCGAGCTTTTAACTATACTGAAAAGCAGAGGATTAGATTTTTCTGAAACGATGAATGCCGAGCAGATTTTAAAATCTATAGGCTATTACCGCTTGTCAGGATACTTATACCCGTTCTTGGAAATTCCCAAAACCAATCATATTTATAAGAGAGGCAGCACTTTGAATGGTGCATTAAGCCTCTATGAGTTCGACCGGGAGTTTCGTTTACTCGTTTTTAATCAAATCGAACGCATAGAAATTGCAGTCCGCAGTGCCATCACCAACATCCTGTGTGCAGAAACCAATGATGTGTTCTGGATTTCATCCCCATCCTATTTTGCCAATACAGAAAAGTTCAATAGAACCAAGGCACTCATTGATAAAGAGCTGCAGACCAGCCGAGAGGATTTTATCAGCCATTTCAAGCGCACCTATGATGAACCCTACCCACCTTCTTGGATGTTGGCTGAAATCATACCTCTGGGAACATTGACACGAGTTTATGAAAACATTGCCAGCAACCAGCTTCGGAAGAAGATTGCAAAGTACTTCGGGTTGTCGGTACCCGTTTTCGTATCATGGATGACCATCATTACTTTGACGCGTAACTCCTGCTGTCATCATGCCCGTCTGTGGAACCGCTCTTTGTCGTTGCGTGCCCTAACCATGACCAGGCCAATGCGCCCATGGCTTACAGGTGAGGTACAGCAGGGACGTGTATTCTTTACACTCTGCATTCTGAAGCACTTTATAGATATTATACGCCCAGGCAATGATTTTAAAACCCAGCTCCTGGCGTTGTTGGAAAAATATCCGATGATTGATATTTCAGCAATGGGGTTTCCTGAGAATTGGAAAAGCCAGCCAGTTTGGGCTGATTAACAGCCTATATCCTTAATCGAAGCTTAATCCGGCTGATTTTTCTTCCAAACAATCTTTCTGGAAACAACTTTCCAGGGTACGAACGCAAAAATATTTGCGTTCAACCATCAAAAACAGCCCATTTTCACGCAAAACGGGAAGCTGGACGCAAATATTTTTGCGTTTAGCTTCCCGTTACTCGTTTATTGAAGCAGTAAACTAATACACATTGACGACAGGCATCCGCTTCTCCCTTGCCTTGCGACAGGTGTAGGCTGTGCCGCCCTTCGGCTTGCCGTCAAAGTAGGCTATCACACTGCCGGAATGCGACAGCATGTAGTCGTTCCGCTTGAAATAGCATCCGTTGAAGTAGTCTTCACTCAGATGCACCACATCGTCCGCCTTGGAAAGGATATAGGCATACCGCTGCTGCTCCACCATGGACCAGGAAGCGCTCTGTCCCTTGAAGGGCACGACCGCTATCAGTTTCAGCATGGGGATGCTCAACTTGAGGGAAAGGATTTCTTCCGCTGCCATCATGTCGAAGCCGAGCGCCATGCCGCAGTAGAACTTGTTCGCTCCTTGACGGATGGCTTGCAGAACAGCTTCCTTCAGCCGTTCTCTTACTTGTTCTTGATGGTTGTGGGATATTTCTCTATGTCCGGTAAAGGCAACCGCCTTTGCCGTTGCCTTTACAAGAAACAAGAAATCTATTTCCTGTAAATATATCCACTCAAGCAACAGTAGCTGGACTAATTACAACATTTTTCTTTAATTAATACAACTATGAAGCCGGGAGATTGCTTTATACTGAAAAGTTCCACTAAAGAGGAACCGATGACTATCTATCTTATCGATGAAGTCAGGGATAAAACTCTTGATGCTTATTCCATTGGCATAAGCGAAAGAATGATTCATGGATGGGAATATCCTGACAAATATGACAATGATGGAGATATTCCTTCAGATGCAGTGTTCATTTCCAAAAAGATATACTACAAGATCAAGAATCTAATGAAATCATTTGTCATTGATGCGCATAGCTATATTAAAGAAAGATGCGCTCTACTGGGATTATATTGAGGTTGAATACAACAAGCGATTCAAGAATCAAAAAGTGGGAGCCGGCAACAAGCCAGCCCGTAGGGCTGTTGATACACTGATTATCAAACACATGCTTGGAAGCAGTGTAGTAAAAACGGAGTAGACTGTACAGCATGGCCGTTTGGTCTATAACAGTCTACTCCGTTTTTACTAGCTGACGGGTTGTTCCTCAGCAGAGGCCGTTTCCTCGTCCGGTTACAACACAAAATTAGCTTTTTTGATATGAAAGATACAAAAATGTCTATTAACTTTGCATTATCACTTCTAAGGCACACTTGCCTCAGACACACTCCGTGAAACACATCCCATCTACCAATTGAAATCCTATACCCTTTTCGGATCCGTATCACAGCCTGCCTGGACTTGCTTCAAGCTTTCCAATTCACGGAAGTAAGGCTTGCCAAGCCAAATCTGGCCATCGCCTACAGCTACAAACCGAAGCTTGGCTCGCGTCAAGGCTACATTCAGCAGGTTGGGTTTGGAAGCTGCCCACTGGGCAGCCCCTTCCTTGGTTGAATCCAGTCCCAGGCACAGGATGACGCCTTCAGCCTGCTTGCCTTGAAAGGTATGGACGGTTCCGATATGCGTGTCCAGCCAGTCATTAACCTTCTTGTCGTTCATCTGTTGAGGCAGGTTTGCCACCGCAGCCTTCAGTGGTTTTTCCAGCTCTGACCGAAGCTTCGATGGAATTTCTGAAAACGGAGAGATGACAAACAGGTCAGGCAATGCCTGCTGACGGTCGATTTCATCCAAAATCATCTTCCGAATCACCTCGCCTTGTGCGGTCACATAATGACGGCAACCCGCTTCCACATTTCCTCTGACATCAACAAAAGCGGTCTCCATCAACAGTTTTGTAGAGGCAGATGGAGTCGAATTATACATCATACCTGCATAGGCTATCTCGTTGGCAATGGAGAACATCGGATCCGTGCAACGCCGATGCACCCGTAGCGGAGAGCCTACCCAGTCATCGTTCATCGTCCATCCGTACCGATTGATCCGGTCGGCCATTCGCTGGACCGACAACGTACTGTCCATCTGCTCCCATTTCAGATCAAAATGGTTGCCGAGTTCCTTGATGATGGCATCGGGAGTGGTGACTACCGGCTCTATCTGGAAAGGGTCACCCACCACCACCGCACGCTTGCACCGCCAAAGGGCTCCGGCTGCCGCCTGGGGAACAGCCTGTCCGGCCTCATCGATAAACAACCAAGGAATACTGCCTGGACCCAGGTTGCCAAACATGCGCTGAATGGAGGCGAAGGTGGAGGAAACAACCGGAATAACCAGCCAGAAGGTATTCCACATGGCTCGAATCTGCTGTTCATTCAAGTCTTCACCGGATTTCAGAAATTTGAAGAAGCGGTCCAGCGTGGTCTCGATACGACCCGAAATATTACGATCCGAAATATTACGATCCGAAGTTTGATTGGCCATCAAGAGGAAGCATTCATTCACCTTCATGGCTTCTACAAACAATTCCGACTCCAACTTCTTTAATTCTTCGGAATACCAAGGTGAGTTCTCCTGAGCCTCCCGGGTGTTGATCTTGTGGCAGAAAGAAGCATCGGTATAGGCACCCTTCAATTCCGCACAGACCTCCATCAAAGGCGCATACCGTTCGCGTTCACCTTGCACCTGCTTCAGCTTTGTCCTTTGCACTGACAGGCGCTGTTCATGGACCTGCAGCAATTCGTCATGTTCCCGAACTTGCTGTGTCAAGCGTTCGATTTTCGACGCCACAGCCTCCAGACGAGCCTGATAGCTGACCCGCTTTTCCCTGCTGATCCAGTAGGACAACCAATGGGGACGGGACTGAAGCACCTGTTCCTGTTCGCGTCGGGCTTCCTCCAGGGCCATCCGTTGCCGCTCATTCCCAGCCTGGGTTTCGCTCAGGAATGTCTGCTTGCCCTGGATCAGCTTTTCCAGTTCCTGCAACTCGTCCAGTACATGCCTGTCCGCTTCTTCTACCATCCGTGGAAGGTCGGTCCACTGCGCAGCCTCTTTCATCCCTTCCATCAGCCGCTGCTTTTCCCGACGGACCGCCTGCAGCTTGTTCCGGAAGGAAGTCACCGTCTCTCGCCATTGAGCCTGCGTAGGTGCCTGCTGGGTGTCCCTCAGCGACTGATAAAGGGTCTGTTTCCGAGCCTTCGGACTTTTGTTCCAGATGGCATCGATCAACTTTCGTTGATTCTTCTTGCTACCCATGACGGCTGCAATGAGGCCCCAATGCTCCGGATCCACACAACCTTCGCTGACAGTCCGGAAATAGCCCAGCCGGTCTGCATACCCCTTGACTTCCTTCTTCAACGGAAGCTCTTTCGAGATATTCTCCACAGCCCCGTTGTTCGACGAAGCCACCACGATGCCTCCGTCGCAGATGGAAGCATGCGGCTCATAGATAAAAGGCACATCCCCTTCGCTCTTCTTTGTTTCCTCCAACTTGGTAAATGCCTTGGCAGGTTCGTCAAATTGGATCATGTGATGGGCCCGCTGCACCAAAATGGCCGCTATGATGTCCCGAAGCAAGGTGGTCTTGCCCGTTCCCGGAGGTCCGTTGACCGAAAATAAGCCCTCCTGTTTTTCTCCGGACAGGTCGTCCATCACCCGGTTGATGGCAAACTGCTGCATCAGGCTGGCGCAATAGGGAGAAGGCCAACAGCCATCCGGATAATATTCAGGGGTCAAGCATGACTGCAATACTGCTGGATGGTCTGATAAATTAATCCGCTTGCCGATATCGGCCCGACCCAGACAACCTGTTAAATAATCTTGAAAAGCCTTGGGGAGTTTTTCCGTCTGGAGACTCTTAGCTATGCGTTCCAGATCCTCCAGGTAGAAACTGTTCAACAAGTCGCAAGTAACTTCTTCTTCCTCATCGGATTTAGACTGCTTCCTCTCCCGTTCTTCGGTCCGCAGGTAGATGGCTGCAGAAGGCAATTCCCTCCAAGGCAGTTCGTCCAGCAGATAGGCCTGTATCTGCTTCACACCCTCCCGTGTCAGGGGCTCTTTCAGAAAACCATCGACTAGATGGTCAGCTATCCTTCGCTCTCTCTTCCTGAATTCGTCGAGCGGCAGCTCCATATTCAGCTTGTGTTTCTTCAGTTGGCTCAAGGCCCATGGCATCGTAGAAAGACCAAACGTGTCTTGGATATAAAGCCCCTGTTTATCCACCTTGAGCGAAGCATAGCATACCTTGGCGGTAGGCAGATTGGGGTTTTCTTCCTGTGAATGGAAGTATTCTTGAACAAATTCAGTCACTTCATTCAGCGGAAAGACACCGAAATAAAATGTATATTGAAAACATTTGGACGGATTAGAGTGTTTCTGTACCTCTTCCCAAGGAAGTTTTTCCACCCATTTCCTACACCCATTGGGCACGGAAGCAGGCGAAAAATGTTCCAGCGTATGCCAATAAGAAAGCAGCCGGTTCGTATTCGTAGTAGTAGCATTCATCGTTTTTCAAAAGGATCAGTTCAATAAAGAAAGGTGGAAACATTTGATACTCAAAGATTTCCACCTAATATAATTACGCAAGAATTAGCTTAAGCTTCTTCCACCGCGGCTTGCGCCGCAGCAAGTCTGGCAATAGGCACTCTAAACGGTGAGCAGCTGACATAGTTCAAGCCCACCTTGTGGCAGAACTTCACGGATGAGGGTTCACCGCCATGTTCACCGCAGATACCGCATTTCAGTTCCGGACGGATGGCACGGCCTTTTTCGGTAGCCATGTGCACCAGTTGTCCCACACCGTTCTGGTCGAGCACCTGGAACGGGTCTACCTTCAGAATCTTCTTTTCCAGGTAAATCGGCAAGAAAGAAGCGATGTCGTCACGAGAGTAACCGAAGGTCATCTGAGTCAAGTCGTTCGTACCGAAGGAGAAGAACTCTGCAGAAGAAGCGATGCGGTCGGCAGTCAGTGCAGCACGCGGGATTTCAATCATCGTTCCCACCTTGAATTCGATGCTGTCGCCCATTTCTTCAAACAGTCTGGCAGCTTCTGCGCGGATCACATCTTCCTGCTGCTTGAACTCATACAGGATACCGGTCAGCGGCACCATGATTTCCGGATGAGTTTCCACACCTTCCTTCTTCAGTTCGAGCGCAGCACCCAAGATTGCACGGGTCTGCATCTGCGTGATTTCCGGATACGTGTTGCCCAGACGGCAGCCGCGGTGACCCAGCATCGGGTTGTGTTCACAGAGCGATTCCACCCGCTGTTGGATATATTTCAAGCTGACACCCATGGTTTCGGCCATTTCTTCCTGTCCCTTCAGATCGTGGGGAACAAATTCGTGCAAAGGAGGATCGAGCAGGCGCACAGTCACCGGACATCCGGCCATCGCCTTGAAGATACCCTTGAAGTCGGCTTGCTGATACGGCAGGATCTTCGCCAGAGCCTTGCGGCGTCCATCGGTATTTTCTGCCAGAATCATTTCGCGCATCGCCTTGATCTTCTCCCCTTCGAAGAACATGTGTTCCGTGCGGCACAGACCGATACCTACGGCACCGAAGCTGCGGGCCACGGCTGCATCATGCGGCGTATCCGCATTGGTACGCACTTGCAGACGGGTATATTTGTCACACAGGTTCATCAGTTCGGCAAAGTCGCCCGACAGTTCGGCAGCCTTGGTTTCCACCTTGCCTTTGTACACCACGCCGGTGCTACCGTTGAGTGAGATGTAATCACCTTCTTTCAACACCACACCGTCGATTTCCACCGTGCGGGTCTTGTAGTCGATGTTCAACGCACCGGCACCCGATACACAGCATTTACCCATACCACGGGCCACTACCGCAGCGTGTGAAGTCATACCGCCACGGGCTGTCAGGATACCTTCAGCCACCGCCATACCAGCGAGGTCTTCCGGAGAGGTTTCGATACGCACCATCACCACCCGCTTGCCGGCAGCACGCCATTCGGCAGCATCATCGGCAAAGAACACAATCTGGCCGGCAGCCGCACCCGGAGAAGCGGGCAGACCGCGTGTCAGGATCTTGGCCGATTTCAGCGCTTCTTTGTTGAATACAGGGTGAAGCAATTCGTCCAGCTTATTGGGTTCCACACGCATCAGCGCTGTCTTTTCGTCGATCATGCCCTGACGGAGCAGGTCCATCGCGATTTTCACCATCGCCGCACCGGTACGTTTACCGTTACGTGTCTGCAGGAACCACAGTTTGCCTTCCTGCACCGTGAACTCCATATCCTGCATGTCGCGATAGTGGTTTTCCAGTTTCGTCTGCAACGCATCGAGTTCCTTATATATTTCCGGCATGGCTTCTTCCATAGACGGATACTTAGCCACCCGTTCTTCTTCGCTCACACCAGCCAGTTCGGCCCAGCGTTGCGAACCGATTTTCGTGATTTGTTGCGGCGTGCGGATACCGGCCACCACGTCTTCACCCTGCGCATTGATGAGGTATTCTCCGTTGAAGAGGTCCTCACCGGTAGCAGCGTCGCGTGAGAAGCACACACCGGTAGCCGAAGTGTCACCCATGTTACCGAACACCATGGCCTGCACGCTCACGGCTGTACCCCATTCATCTGGAATACCTTCCATCTTACGGTAAAGGATGGCGCGTTCGTTCATCCAAGAGTTGAACACGGCGCAGATAGCTCCCCACAACTGCTCATAAGCGCAAGTCGGGAAGTCCTTGCCAGTACGTTCTTTCACAGCCGCTTTAAACTTCACAACGAGCAGTTTCAAGTCTTCCACTTCCAGTTCGTTGTCCAGTTTCACGCCCTTTGCTTCCTTCACCTCTTCGATGATGGCTTCAAACGGGTCAATATCTTCTTTGTTGGTCGGCTTCATGCCCAGCACCACGTCGCCATACATCTGTACGAAGCGGCGGTAGGAGTCCCATGCAAAGCGGGCATTGCCAGTCTTGCGTGTCAGGCCTTCCACTACTTCGTCATTCAAGCCCAGGTTCAGGATGGTATCCATCATACCCGGCATGGAAGCGCGGGCACCCGAACGTACGGAAACGAGCAGCGGATTTTCCACGTCGCCGAATTTGGAGCGCATCAGGTTTTCCACATGCGCTACGGCATTCTCTACTTCAGCTTTTAAAAGGGATACTATTTTTTCTTGACCTAATTCGTAATATTCTGTGCAAACTTCTGTCGTAATAGTGAAGCCCGGAGGAACCGGTACGCCGATCAGATTCATTTCGGCAAGGTTGGCACCTTTACCACCTAATAAATTTCTCATGTCAGCTTTTCCTTCAGCCTGACCGTTACCAAAGGTATAAACTCTTTTTTTATCCATAATATTGTGTTTAAAGTTATATTTGTTTCAGATTTGGATTCTGATTATGTTTTTCGGTCGCAAATCTAACCATATTTCAGAAACCAAAAAACATTTTCACAAAAAACTTTTTGCAAAAATGCAATTTAGACATTGCAATTTGCATTATTTTCACCTATACCGTTTTTTTACAAAAAAAATAGCTATTTTTGCAAAATAATTAATTAGAATGGTGTAAAAGTGGCAAGAAAGAAAAAAGAACTTCCTTTATTAGAGAAGGTAACAATCCTGGATGTGGCTGCCGAAGGCAAAGCCATCGCCAAAGTGAACGATTTGGTCATCTTTGTCCCCTACGTGGTGCCGGGCGACATCGTTGACCTCCAGATCAAACGTAAGAAAAACAAATACGCCGAAGCAGAAGCGGTGAAGTTCCACGAGTACTCGCCGGTTCGGGCCGTACCTTTCTGCCAGCACTATGGCGTTTGCGGCGGCTGCAAATGGCAGGTGCTTCCCTACGAGGAGCAGATCAAGTACAAGCAGAAGCAGGTGGAAGACAATCTGCGCCGCATCGGCAAGATTGAGCTGCCGGAGATTTCGCCGATCCTGGGTTCGGCCAAGACGGAATGGTATCGCAACAAGCTGGAGTTTACATTCTCCAACAAGCGCTGGCTCACCGCACAGGAAGTGCAGCAGGATGTGAAGTACGACCAGATGAATGCCGTGGGCTTCCACATCCCGGGGGCTTTCGACAAGGTGCTGGCCATCGAGAAGTGCTGGCTGCAGGACGATATTTCCAACCGCATTCGCAATGCGATCCGTGATTATGCATACGAGCACAACTATTCGTTCATCAATCTCCGCACGCAGGAGGGTATGCTGCGCAACATGGTGGTGCGCACCTCGTCTACCGGCGAACTGATGGTGATTGTGATCTGCAAAATTGTGGAAGAGCACGAAATGGACTTGTTCCGCCAGCTGCTGCAGTATGTGGCCGACTCGTTCCCCGAAATTACTTCCTTGCTATACATTATTAATAATAAGTGCAACGATACCATCAACGACCTCGACGTGCATGTGTTCAAGGGCAACGACCATATCTTCGAGGAGATGGAGGGACTGCGTTTCAAGGTGGGACCGAAATCGTTCTATCAGACGAATTCCGGACAAGCATACAACCTCTACAAGATTGCGCGTGAGTTTGCCGGACTGACGGGCAACGAACTGGTGTACGACTTGTACACGGGTACGGGAACGATTGCCAACTTTGTGTCTCGCCAGGCGCGCCAGGTCATCGGTATCGAGTATGTGCCCGAGGCCATCGAGGATGCCAAGGTGAATGCGGAAATCAACGGCATCACCAATGCGCTGTTCTATGCCGGCGACATGAAGGATATGCTCACGCAGGAGTTCATCAACGAGCACGGCCGTCCGGATGTCATCATCACCGACCCTCCCCGCGCGGGCATGCACCAGGATGTGGTTGATGTGATTCTCTTTGCCGAACCGCAACGCATCGTGTATGTGAGCTGCAACCCTGCCACACAGGCACGCGACTTGCAGCTGCTCGACTGCAAATACCGGGTGAAGGCGGTGCAGCCGGTGGATATGTTCCCGCATACGCACCACGTGGAGAATGTGGTGTTGCTCGAAAAAAGGAACGCTGACGAAATTAATCAATAAGAAGAAATGGAAAAAAGACCGAGAAGAACGCCGGCCGAAAAGGCTCGCGCACAATATACCAATTATGCAGTGAAGGAACCCATGGAGCTCATGGCGTTCCTGGCTGCCAAGATGCCGGATGCCAGCCGCACCAAGCTGAAAGCGCTGCTCAGCAAACGGGTGGTGCTGGTGGACAACGTGATTACCACGCAGTTCAACTTCCCCCTGAAGCCGGGCATGAAGGTGCAGATCAGCAAGCAGAAGTCGAAAAAGGAGTTTACCAACAAGTTGCTCAGAATCGTCTACGAGGACCCGTATATCATTGTCATCGACAAGAAGGAGGGACTGCTCTCAGTGGCATCGGAGCGCCAGAAGGAGTGCACGGCACATTCTATCCTGAATGAGTATGTGCGCCGTTCAGGACGGCAGTTCCGCACGTATGTGGTGCACCGCCTCGACCGCGACACGTCGGGCCTGATGATGTTTGCCAAGGATGAGCAGACGCAACGCACCCTGCGCGACCACTGGCAGGAGATTGTGACCGACCGCCGCTATGTGGCCGTGGTGCAGGGCAGCATGGAGAAGGATTATGACACGGTGGTGTCGTGGCTCACGGACAAGACGCATTATGTGCTCACCAGCCGCCAGGACGACGGCGGACAACGCTCGGTGACGCACTACCGCACCATCAAGCGGGGCAACGGCTATTCGCTCGTGGAGCTGGAACTGGAGACGGGACGCAAGAACCAGATCCGGGTGCACATGCAGGACCTGGGTCACCCGCTGGCGGGCGACGGCCGCTACGGCGGGGAGGATTACTCCAACCCGATCAACCGCCTGGCGCTGCATGCGTTCAAGCTTTGTTTCTATCATCCGGTCACGGGTCAGCTGATGGAGTTTGAAACCCCCTACCCGCCCGAATTCAAACGATTGTTCCAAAAATAAATGATTCATCGGCTGACAGGTTCTGTCAGCCGATAGCATAAAAAAACATCCCATGAAACTTCTTTGGCTCGATTTAAACTGCTCGTATGCTCACTCTTCACTGGCGCTGCCTGCGCTTCACGCACAGATGATGGACCGCACGGATATCGAATGGGATATCGTGTCGGCTACTGTCAACGAGAACACCGGTCGTGTGGTGGAGGAGATTTACCACCGCCAACCGGATCTGCTGGCGGCAACCAACTGGCTGTTTACGCATGAGCAGTTGCTGCATCTCATCTCGCGCGTCAAGGCGCTCTTGCCTCAGTGTGTCATCGTGTTGGGCGGTCCGGAGTTTCTGGGCGACAACCGCGACTTTCTGCTCAGCCACCGCTTTGTCTCGGCTGTGTTCCGGGGCGAGGGCGAGGAATCGTTCCCGCAATGGATGCAGGTCTGGGATCAGCCTACCGATGCCTGGAAGGACATCACGGGCCTGTGCTACCTGGATGAGCAGGGGATGTATCACGACCAGGGACTGGCGCGGGTGAAGGAATTCAACCGCCTGGTGCCGCCCGAGAAGAGTCCTTTTTTCAACTGGAGCAAACCGTTTGTGCAGCTGGAGACCACGCGGGGATGTTTCAACACGTGTGCGTTCTGTGTGAGCGGCGGGGAAAAGCCGGTACGCACGCTTTCGCTGGAGGCGATTGCCGAACGCCTGGAGCTGATTCATCAGCATGGCATCCGCAATGTGCGCATGCTCGACCGCACGTTCAACTATCAGACACGGCGGGCGAAGGAGCTGTTCGATCTCTTCCGCCGGTATCCGGACATCTGTTTCCATCTGGAGATTCACCCGGCCCTGCTGTCGGACGAGCTGAAAGAGGAACTGGCGCGGATGCCGAAGGGCTTGCTTCACCTCGAAGCGGGCATCCAGAGTCTGAAGGAGGAGGTGCTGCTTTGCTGCCGCCGCATCGGCAAACTGGCGGATGCGCTCGAGGGTTTGCGCTACCTGTGTTCGCTGGATAACATGGAGACGCATGCCGATCTCATCGCAGGATTGCCGCTGTATCATTTGTCGGAGATTTTCGAGGATGTGCACACACTGGCTGCTTACCGCGCCGGAGAGATTCAGCTCGAATCGCTCAAGCTGCTCCCGGGCACGGAGATGCGCCGGCGGGCCGAGGAACTGGGCATCCGCTATGCTCCGCTCCCACCCTACGAAGTGCTGCAGACCCGCGAGATTTCGGTCGGCGAACTGCAACAGGCGCATCACTTGTCGCGCCTGCTCGACTTCTATTACAACACGCCGACCTGGCAGGAGATCATGCGCACCCTGATGCTGGCTCATCCCGACTTTCTGGAGTCTTTCCTCCATCACCTCGTGCAGATGGATGTCATCGATACGCCGCTCAGCCTGGAGCGCAGGGGACTGATTCTGTATGCGTTCTGCAAGGAGCACTACCCGGCGGAACTGACCCAAGTGAGCATCGCCTGGATAGAAGCAGGCATGTCGCTCAAGAAGGCTCCGGCCGAACGGGTACGCACCAAGCACCAGCAGCCGCCGGCCCGGTGGGACGTGGTGTATGGCAGCTACCGCCCCGACCTGCGTCTCTGCTTCCTCCCCACCGACGACGAAGGACACGGCTACTGGTGGGGCTTTGAGTCGGAAATCCAGAAGATTCAGCCGGTGTTCAAGGCCGCGTTCCACGGCTAAAATAGAAAAAAAATCATACGGGCACTCCGGTGCCCTAAACTCATACGAATATGAAAAAGTTTATCAAGGGGTTCCGGTTTACCCCCGACAATTATCCGGAAGCGATCGAAGAGAAGATTCAGAAACTCAGAAAACAAGGATACAAACTGCCTCCCCGCAAGGTGCTGCGCACGCCCGAACAGCTGGAGGGCATCCGCGAGAGTGCCAAGATCAACACGGCCCTGCTCGACTACCTGTCGGGTGAAATCCGCGAAGGGATGTCGACGGAGGAAATCGACAAAATGGTGTATGACTTCACCACAGCCCACGGTGCCATCCCGGCTCCGCTCAACTACGAGGGCTTTCCCAAGAGTGTGTGTACCAGCATCAACGATGTGGTGTGCCACGGCATTCCTAATAAGCATGAAATCCTGAAAAGCGGCGACATTGTCAACGTGGACGTGTCTACCATCTACAACGGCTATTTCTCCGATGCATCGCGCATGTTCATGATCGGCGAGGTGGCACCTGCCATGAAGCGGCTGGTGCAGGTCACCAAGGAATGTCTGGAAGTGGGCATCGCAGCGGCTCAGCCGTGGAAGCAGCTGGGGGATGTGGGTGCCGCCATCCAGGAGCATGCCGAGAAGAACGGGTTCAGCGTGGTGCGCGACCTCTGCGGACACGGTGTGGGACTGAAGTTTCATGAGGAGCCGGATGTGGAACACTTCGGCCGCCGGGGCACGGGCATGGTCATTGTGCCGGGCATGACGTTCACCATCGAGCCGATGATCAACATGGGCCGCTACGATGTGTTTGTGGACGAGGCCGACGGATGGACCGTGTGCACCAATGACGGACTGCCTTCTGCCCAGTGGGAGAACATGATTCTCATCACCGAGACGGGCAACGAGATCCTGACTTATTAAACTGCCTGATCGGCACCGAACGATAATCCTGTTAGATTCATGGAACTGATTTTATTGATGCTCACCGCGGTCCTCACGCTGGCTGTCCTCGTGGCCGTGCTGATGAAAGGGCAAGGCCAGCAGGCACAGAAACTGCAGCAGGAGCAACTGCAGCAACAGTTACAGCAACAGCTGCAGCAGCAGTTGCACACGCAGGGCGAACAGCTGCAGCAGGCGCTCCGCCAGCAGATGCAGGAAAACCGGGAAGAGCTGAACCGCAGCATCCGCGAGCTCCGCATGGAGATGACACAGTCTATCCACCAGCAGATGCAGCAGCTGCAGGATGCCCTCCACAAGAACATGATGGCGGGGGCCGAACTCCAGCGCCAGCGGTTTGACACCCTGGCCCGCCAGCAGGAACAGCTGGTGCAGAGCACCGAGAAGCGGCTCGACGACATGCGGGTGATGGTGGAAGAGAAATTGCAGAAGACGCTCAACGAACGCATCGGACAGTCGTTTGAGATGGTGCGCTCGCAGCTGGAGAATGTGCAGAAAGGGCTCGGAGAGATGAAGTCGCTCGCTCAGGATGTGGGCGGACTGAAGAAGGTGCTGAGCAATGTGAAGATGCGGGGTACCTTCGGCGAGGTGCAGCTCGGCGCGTTGCTCGAGCAGATGCTCAGTCCGGAGCAGTATGACGCCAACGTGAAGACCAAGAAGAGCGGCACGGAGTTTGTGGAGTTTGCCATCAAGCTGCCGGGCAAGGATGCAGATGGCAGCACGGTCTACCTGCCCGTCGATGCGAAGTTCCCCAAGGACGTGTACGAGCAGTATGTCGATGCCTTCGAAGCAGGCGATGCGGCCCTCATGGAGTCCACGGGCAAGCAGTTGGAAAGCACGCTGAAGAAAATGGCGAAGGACATCCACGACAAGTACATCGACCCGCCGTTCACCACCGATTTTGCCATCCTCTTCCTGCCGTTTGAGAGCATTTATGCCGAAGTGATCCGCCGCACCCAGCTGGTGGAAACGCTGCAGAAGGAATATAAGATTGTGGTGACAGGCCCCACCACCTTAGGAGCCATCCTCAACAGTCTGCAGATGGGCTTCCGCACACTGGCCATCCAGAAGCGCACCAGCGAGGTGTGGACCGTGCTCGGAGCAGTGAAGACGGAGTTCGGCAAGTTTGGCGGACTGTTGCAGAAGGTGCAGAAGAACCTGCAGAGTGCGGGCGACCAGCTCGAAGAGGTGATGGGCAAACGCACCCGCGCCATCGAACGGAAGCTGCGTCAGGTGGAGAAGCTGCCGCAGGAAGAGAGCCGGAACATCCTGCCGATGGAGGAGATTTTCGACGAGGAGGAGGAATAACCCTTCCTGCATCAGCAGGCTGCAATTTTTTTTCAACGCAGCACCCGGCTCAGCACCAGATAGCCCAAGCATCCGGAAAGGATGGAACCGGACAGCACGCCCAGTTTGGCCTGGTTGAGGAAGACGGGGAAATCGGCTCCGAAGGACAGGTTGGCAATGAAGAGCGACACCGTGAAACCGATACCGCCCAGCAGGGCAATGCCCGACAGGTTGGCCCAGGTCATCCCCTGCGGCATCGGCGAGATGTGCAGCCGGATGGCCAGCCAGGTGAAGAGATAAATGCCGGCAAACTTACCCGCCACGAGTCCCACACCCACGGCCATACTCACGTTACCCACCAGTTCGCCCCCGCCGCTGAACACCACACCGGCATTCACAAAGGCAAAGAGCGGCAGAATCACGAAGTTGACAATGCCGTGCAGGCTGTCTTCCATCGACTGCAGCGGACTGATGACGTGGTCGGAAGCCGCCTCCAGCTCTTTCAGCTTGGCAATCTGACTGTTGGTGAGCACAATGCTCTCCTTGTCCATCGTCGGAAACTCGGAGATCGCCGTACGGATGCGCTCGATGTATTTCCCCACGTCCATCCGGGGCTTGGCCGGAATCACGAACGCTAAGATCACGCCCGAGATGGTGCTGTGGATGCCCGACTGCAGGAAGAGATACCAGATTATCACACCGAAGATGAAAAAGAACACCTTGCTCGTGGCGCCCCTCCGGCCGAGAAAGTAGAGGAAAGCATAAAGCACAGCCGCTGCCACCAGGTAGCCCAGGGAAACATGTGAACTGTAGAACAGGGCAATCACCAGGATACCGCCGATGTCATCCACCACGGCAAAAGCAGTGAGGAAAATCTTCAGACTCAGCGGCACGCGGTTGCCCAGCAGACTCAGCACCCCTAATGAAAAGGCAATGTCGGTAGCCATCGGAATCGCCATCCCCTGCCCGCCGTCTTCACCCGGCCGGCAGAACAGCATATAAATCAAGACCGGCAGCAACATACCGCCGCAGGCAGCGATGAACGGCAGCGAAGCCTTCCGCAGCGACGACAACTCGCCCACCAGCAGCTCGCGCTTGATCTCCAGCCCCACCATCACAAAGAAGAACGTCATCAGACCGTCGTTGATAAACTCAATCATCCGCAGGTCGCGTCCTCCGTGAGAAAACAGGTTGAAATCGCCGATCCGCAGATGCAGTTCGTGCGCAAGAAATTCCTGATAGGCCGGAGCCCACGAAGAGTTGGCAATGACCGCAGCCAGAATGGCGGCTACAAAAAGAAAGATACTCGCCGCAATGTTGGGCGAAACGGGACATTTCAGTTGTTTGTGAACCATATCAAATGTGTTTTTATACTATTAGACAAGCGAAGATAAGGTTTTCTTTCTGTTAAAGAAGTATCAGCTTCATTAAAAAAAACTAACCGCAGGCAAATCGGGGAAAGTTCGCTCCCCCTTTGCTTGCGGTCGTAATTCAGTTGACGGGCTACACAGCCCAATCAATCCAGCTTCAGCACAGCGAGGAATGCCTTCTGCGGCACTTCCACGTTACCGATCTGCTTCATGCGCTTCTTGCCTCGTTTCTGTTTCTCGAGCAGCTTACGCTTACGGCTCACGTCACCACCGTAACACTTCGCCGTCACGTCCTTGCGCACCGCCTTGATCGTCTCGCGGGCAATGATCTTCGCCCCGATTGCTGCCTGGATGGCAATTTCAAACTGCTGGCGCGGAATCAGTTCCTTCAGTTTCTCACACATCCGCCGACCCATGTCATACGCATTGTCGAAGTGCGTCAGCGTAGACAGCGCATCCACCGGCTCGCCGTTGAGCAAGATATCCAGCTTCACCAGCTTCGACGTACGGAACCCGTTGGGATGATAGTCGAACGACGCATACCCCTTGGAGATACTCTTCAGCTTGTCGTAGAAATCGATCACGATTTCACCCAACGGCATGTTGTAGTACAGCTCCACGCGGTTGCCCGAGATATACTCCTGCTTCAGCAGTTCCCCGCGCTTGCCCAAGCACAGCGTCATGATGGGGCCGATGTAATCGGTGGCCGTGATGATAGAAGCCTTGATATACGGCTCCTCGATGTGGTCGATCAGCGTCGGATCGGGCATACCACCGGGGTTGTGCACCTCCTTCATACCCCCCTGCTTATCGTAGATATGATACGACACGTTGGGCACCGTCGTAATCACGTTCATGTCAAACTCGCGGTCCAGACGTTCCTGCACAATCTCCATGTGGAGCAGTCCCAGGAATCCGCAGCGGAAACCGAAGCCCAGTGCCAATGACGATTCCGGCTGGAACGTCAGCGACGCATCATTCAGTTGCAGCTTCTCCAATGAAGCACGCAAGTCCTCAAAATCCTCCGCCTCAATGGGATACACACCGGCAAACACCATCGGCTTCACCTCCTCAAATCCGGCAATCGCCTTGTCGCACGGACGCGCAATGTGGGTAATCGTATCGCCCACCTTCACCTCACGCGACGTCTTGATGCCCGAGATGATGTAGCCCACGTCGCCCGTACGCAACTCATTGCGCGGCACCATGTCCATCTTCAGCACCCCGATTTCGTCGGCATCATATTCCTTGCCGGTATTGAAAAACTTCACCTTGTCACCCTTACGGATCACCCCGTTCTCAATCTTGAAATACGCAATGATACCCCGGAACGAATTGAACACCGAGTCGAAGATCAACGCCTGCAGCGGCGCCTCCTCATCCCCTACCGGATGCGGTACCCGTTCCACCACAGCCGCCAGAATCTCTTCCACGCCCATGCCCGTCTTACCCGACGCACGGATGATCTCTTCGCGTTTGCATCCTAGCAGTTCCACGATTTCGTCCTCCACCTCTTCCGGGTTGGCACTCGCCATGTCACACTTGTTGATCACCGGGATAATCTCCAGGTCGTGCTCAATGGCCATATACAAGTTCGAAATCGTCTGTGCCTGCACCCCTTGCGATGCATCCACAATCAATAGCGCCCCTTCACAGGCAGCGATGGAACGCGACACCTCATACGAAAAGTCCACGTGTCCCGGAGTGTCAATCAAGTTGAGGATATACTTCTCCCCCTGATACATATACTCCATCTGGATGGCATGACTTTTGATGGTGATACCTCTTTCCTTTTCAAGGTCCATATTGTCTAGCATCTGCCCCTCCGTCACCTGAATGGTGTTCGTAAACTCCAACAGGCGGTCGGCCAAGGTCGACTTACCATGGTCAATGTGGGCAATAATGCAGAAGTTGCGTATATTCTTCATTCTGGATTCTAATAAATTTAATCTTGTTTCGGATGCTTCTCCAGGTATTCCACCCAGATGCGCGCCGCCTCTTCCACCATCTTGGCACACGGGCGCTTGCTATAATACTGAGCCGTACGTTCTTCGGGCACCGATGTCACGGGGTCCTGCTTCTTCAGTCCCAGCAACTCGCCGCAGACCAGCGAACCGTTCCGCTTCTTGAACTCCGCAGCCAGTTCCTGCACCACCGCATAGTTGGCCGCCTTGCCGGCACGGTCGGCAGCCTCCGTGGCCCCGGTCTCCAGTCCGGCCACCAGAAACAGACCACACGCTGCGCCGCACGTCTCCCTCATCCGGCCGATACCTCCGCCAAACGAAGCCGCCATGCGCAACGCCTGCTCCGGCGTAAACCCGTACATATCCGCAAAAGCCGCCACTACGGATTGCGAACAGTTGTACCCGCTCTTAAACAGCTCTACTGCTTTCTGTACTCTATCTTCCATTTCAATTTCAATAACCCATTTCGTGTAATGCCCGGCACAGCTGGTCGGGACAGGAAGTCGGCCGTCCGCCGCAGCGCACCCCTTCCAGTTTTGCCAGTACGTCCTCCACCTTCATTCCCTTCACCAGACGGGAAATGCCCTGCAGATTACCGTTGCATCCACCCCAGAAAGCCACGTCCTGCAGCACGCCATCCTCCACTTTCAGTTGGATGTGCGAGCTGCAAGTACCTTGGGTCTTATAAGTATATTCCATTCTCAGCCAGCTAAACTTCCGATACTTACTCTTCCGTTTCCGGCTTCATGTTGGTATACACAGTCTGAACATCGTCAAACTCTTCCAGACGTTCCACCATCTTATCCAGCGTTTCGCGCTGTTCGGCAGAAACCTCCTTCAGGTCGTTCGGGATGTAAGTAAAGTCACCACCCACATCTTCGAAACCGCATTCTTCGAGGTGCTTCTGGATTGCAGCGTAGCTCTTCGGGTCACCATAGATTGTGATAGTACCTTCTTCCTCGTCTTCATCAAACTCATCTTCCACGTCGTAATCGATCAGGTCGAGAATCAGTTCCTCCATATCCAGTCCGTCTCTCTTCTTGAAAGTGAACACACACTTGTGGTCGAACAGGAAAGCCAGTGAACCCATTGTACCTAAGTTACCGCCAAACTTGTTGAACACCGAGCGCACGTCAGCCACCGTACGGGTGGGGTTGTCAGTCAGCGTATCCACGAACACAGCCACACCGTGCGGGCCGTATCCCTCATACGTCATTCCCTTGTAGTCGCTCTGGTCCTTACCCATTGCGTTCTTGATGGCACGTTCGATGTTGTCCTTCGGCATGTTCTCACGCTTACAAGTAGCGATCACCGAACGCAGTGCCGGGTTGTTTTCCGGTTCCGGACCGCCTGCCTTCACAGCGATAGCGATTTGTTTACCCAGTCTCGTAAATGTTTTGGCCATGTGGCCCCATCTTTTCAGTTTGGCAGCCTTTCTATATTCAAATGCTCTTCCCATTGGTTGAAATATTTTATTTGTTTGATTCTACATATATATATTAACGCAGTTTAGCGCCCAGTTTGTCCTGCAGGTTCTTCACCAGTTTCGACATGATCTTGTCAATCATCTTGTCGTTCAGCGTCTGGTTCTCGTCCTGCAGCAGGAAGCTCACGGCATACGATTTCTTGCCGGCCTCCAGGTTCTTACCCTCATACACGTCAAACAGTTCCACCGCCTTCAGCAGCTTCTTCTCCGTGTCGTAAGCAATCTTTTCAATTTCGGCAAACTGCACACCCTTATCCAGCAGCAACGCCAAGTCGCGTTTCACAGCCGGGAACTTGCAGATTTCCGTATAGCTCACCTTCACCGAACGGATGGCCTTCATCAGTTCCTTCCAGTTCAGGTCGGCATAATACACCTCATTGTCGATGTCGAACGCCTTCAGCAGCTTCTTGTGCACCACACCAAACGAAGCCAGACGCTTGCCGCCGCGGGTATTCACCGTCAGCGCTGCCGCAAACACATCATCCGTGAGGTTGCCCACCACCAGGTTGTGCAGACACAAGCCCAGACGTTTGAAGATATTCTCCACATACGCCTTCAGCTCATACACTGAACTGTTCTCGTCGGCATGCGCCCACGAGTTGCACACCATCTTACCGGTGAGCCACAAGCCCAGGTGATAATCTTCCGAATACGGCGACAACACCTTCTCCGCGTTGCGCTTGTCGGCATCAAAATAATAACAGTTGCCGAACTCGAAGAACTTCAGGTCCGCATTCTTGCGGTTCGCATTGTGCGCGATGCTCTCCAGACCGCCAAACAGCAGCGACTGACGCATACAGTTCAAGTCCGCACTCAGCGGGTTCAGCAGCATCACCAGTCGGCTGGCGGGATACGTTTCCATCCCCTCATAATAAGCCGCACGGGTCAGCGAGTTGTTCAGAATCTCGTTGAATCCACAGCCCACCAGCTGCTCAGCCACCAGGTTCTGCAGCTTGTTCGAGCGGTCGCAGTCGCCCTTCGGTGTCAGGCTCGACTTCAGCGTTGTCGGGATTTCCACGTTGTTGTATCCGTAGATACGCAACACATCCTCCACCACGTCACAGTCGCGCTGCACGTCCACCCGATACGGCGGCACCGCCAGCGTCAGCCCTTCTTCCGTTTCGTTCGTTATCTTCATCTCCAGACTGGTCACAATCCGTTTGATCGTTTCCGCCGGAATCTCTTTTCCCACCAGTGAATGCACCTTGGCATACGCCAGATCCACCACAAAGTCGGCCGGAGCCACGGTACATACCTCCTTGATGTCCGAAGCAATCGTACCGCCAGCCAGTTCCTTCACCATCAGCGCTGCCAGTTTCAGGCAATACAACACCCCGTTCGGGTCGATACCGCGTTCAAAGCGGAACGAAGCATCCGTGTTCAGTCCGTGACGGCGAGCCGTCTTACGCACCCACGTAGGATGGAAATACGCACTTTCGATAAACACATCCGTCGTAGCCTCCGTAGCACCCGAAGCCAGACCGCCGAACACACCGGCGATACACATCGGTTCCTCCGCATTACAGATCATCAGGTCACGTTCGCTCAGTTTGCGTTCCACCTCATCCAGCGTCACAAACGGCGTACCCTCCGGCATTGTCTTCACAATCACCTCGCCGCCCTTGATCTGTGCCGCATCAAAGCAGTGCAACGGCTGGCCGAACGCATGCACGATATAATTGGTGATATCCACCACATTATTAATCGGGCGCAAGCCAATCAGGCGCAGCTTGTTCTGCAGCCATTCCGGACTCTCCTTCACGGTCACCCCTTTCACGGTCACCCCGGCATAATGCGGGCAAGCCTCCGTGTTTTCCACCTTCACCTCGATGTTCAGGTCATGGTTGTCCACCGCAAAGGCATCCACCGACGGGCGTTTCAGCGAAGTCTCGTAGCCGTTCTGCACCAGATACGCATACAAGTCGCGGGCCACCCCGTAGTGAGAGCAGGCATCCGCCCGGTTGGGCGTGATATCCACTTCCAGCACATAGTCACTCTTGATATTATAGTAATCCTTAGCCAGCGTACCCGGCACCGCCTCTGCCGGCAGCACGATAATACCGTCGTGAGCCGTACCGATACCGATTTCATCCTCCGCACAGATCATGCCGGTCGATTCCACGCCGCGGATTTTCGATTTCTTAATAGTAAAACATTCTTCACCGTCATACAGTTTCGTACCTAAGGTAGCCACCACCACCTTCTGTCCGGCAGCCACATTCGGCGCACCGCAGACAATCTGCACCGGTTCGCCCTCTCCCAAGTTCACCGTCGTAATGTGCAAATGATCCGAATTGGGATGCTCCACGCAAGTCAGCACTTCACCAATCACCAGACCTTCCAGTCCACCCTTGATGGACTGCACTTCTTCCACACCGCCTGTTTCCAGGCCGATCGAAGTCAACGCAGCCGCCGTTTCATCGGGCGTCAGATTAAAGTCAACATACTCTTTCAGCCAGTTATAAGAGATATTCATATCATTCGTTTTTTATTGTTTCTCAAAAAGATTTGCAAATTTAATAAGATTTTCCGTAGACCGAAAAGGAATCATAAAAAAGTTGAGACAACGCTAGAAAGGCACACTGTCTTCTCCCGGCATCGGAGGCGCAAACGGACTGGGAGGCGGAGCCGATGATCCGCCCTGGTTCACCTTTGAGTCGAGCATGCCCCCGTTCGGGTCGCCCGGCATCGGGATAATGAGATCGTCCTCCGGGTTCGAGAAGCGCGTAAACTCGCCCTTGAAGCGCAGCAGCACATCGCCCACCGCACCGTTACGGTGCTTGGCAATGATGATTTCCGCCATGCCGCGCAAGTCGTTCCCCTTGTCGTCCTGGTAAATCTTGTAATACTCCGGACGGTGGATAAAGCACACCATATCGGCATCCTGCTCGATGGCACCCGACTCACGGAGGTCGCTCAGCTGCGGGCGCTTCCCGTCGATACCTTCACGGCTTTCCACCCCACGGTTCAACTGTGACAGCGCCACGATCGGGATGTTCAGCTCCTTCGCCAGCCCCTTGAGCGAGCGCGAAATCGTACTCACCTCCTCCTGACGGCTGCCAAACGCCATACCGTTGGCATTCATCAGCTGCAAGTAGTCGATGATGATAATCTTCACCCCGTGCTCCCTCACCAGGCGGCGCGCCTTCGTACGCAGCTCAAACACCGAAAGCGAAGGCGTGTCGTCCACATACAGCGGCGCATCAATCAGACTCTTCAGCTTATAGTCCAGCTGCTGCCATTCATAACCTGCCAGCTGACCGCTCTTAATCTTCTCGCTCGGAATCTCACACACGTTCGCGATGAGACGGTTCACCAGCTGCAGGTTGCTCATTTCAAGCGAGAACAGCGCCACCGGGTTACGGAAATCCACCGCAATGTTCTTCGCCATGGAAAGCACGAACGCCGTCTTACCCATCGCCGGACGGGCCGCGATGATGATCAGGTCCGAGTTCTGCCAGCCCGACGTCATCTTGTCGAGCTTCGTAAATCCACTCTCCAGACCACTCAGACCGTCGGTACGCGCCGCCGCAATCTGAATCTGCTTATACGCCGCGTCAATCACCGGATTAATCTGCGTATAATCCTTCTTCATGTTCTGCTGCGAAATTTCAAACAGTTTCCCTTCGGCCTCCTGCATCAGGTCGTCCACATCCAGCGTCTCGTCAAACGCCTTGCTCTGGATGTTGCTCGTAAACGTAATCAGCTCGCGCGCCAGCGCCTTCTGCGCGATGATGCGCGCATGATACTCAATGTGCGCCGACGACGCCACCTTACTGCTCAGCTGCGTGACATAGAACGGGCCGCCCACCTCTTCCAGGTCGCCCCGCTTCTGCAGTTGATCCTTCACCGTGAGGATATCCACCGGCTTCTGGTTCACCGCCAGGTCCGTGATTGCCGAATAAATCAGCTGGTGCCGGTGCTCATAAAACGACTCCGGACGCAGAATCTCGCTCACCAGCGAATACGCATCCTTTTCAATCATCAAAGCACCCAGCACCGCCTCCTCCAGCTCCGTCGCCTGCGGTTGGATCCGTCCGTAATCATTCACCGGCTGCACCTTCGCAGCCTTGGTATATCGGGTATTTCTTTTTGCTTCAGCCATTAGTCCAATCTTCCGTTAAACACATACATATCCGGTCCCCACGTTCCTTCGGGCACCACCGCTTCGGGTGCAAACAAGCCGAACACCGACGAGCCCGAACCGCTCATCGAAGCATACACCGCTCCCTGCCGGTAGAGTTCCTCCTTCACCTCCCCGATCAGCGGATGCTGCGGGAACACGCTGGCCTCGAAATCATTCACCAGCACATCCTTCCACTCGCTCACCGGACGGGCAATCGCCTCCCTCACCGCCACCTCGGGCCGGTGCGGACAGATACGGGCAAACGCCTCGCGGGTAGACACAAAGACCGGCGGCTTCACCACCACAATCTGATACCCCTTCAGCGAGAGGTCCACCGGAGCAAACACATTGCCGATGCCCTCCGCATACACGGGACAGTTGCGGATAAAGAACGCACAGTCGGCCCCCAGCTGCGCCGCATACGCCTCCAGCTCGTCGTCCGTCAGCTTCAGGCCGAACAGCCCGTTGAGCAGCTTCAGCATGTGAGCCGCATCCGACGACCCGCCACCCAGTCCGGCCCCCAGGGGAATCCCCTTCAGCAAGTCCACCGTGACAGGCAGCAAATCAAACTGCCGGTCGAGCAGCGCATACGCCTTCACCACCAGGTTATCTTCCGGCCGTCCGTCCACCGCAATGCCGTGAGCGCGAAAAGTCACCTTCTCCGCCGCCGAAGAAGAAACACACACCTCCAGGGCATCCATCCATTTCACCGGATAGAACACCGTCTCCAAGTTGTGATAGCCGTCGGGACGCTTCTCCGTGATCGAGAGTCCCAAATTAATCTTACAGTTAGCTCCTATAATCATTGTGTATAACCAAACTAAAAAACGGCCGGCAAGATCCTCCTTGCCAGGCATACGTACATGAGGATACAAAGATAGTGATTTTCTAACGAACACCACCATTTTCACCGCAATAAAAAAACGGCATCTCGACTCGCGTCGAAATGCCGTCACAACACAAACACAAAATAAAACACGACAAAACTACTAGGCAATGACCGGCGTCACCCGAAGGCAACCCGTTCCGTTCCCTGTTCACACAGCAACCGGACTCTCCTAGCCATTGCTAGAAAAGGTTCCCTACTGCTTGAAGGGGAACCCCTATTCTTATTGTTTACATTTCACATTCAGAGCGTGATTCCAAGTGAATCACCGCCGGCTTATTGAATGCCTCTTTCACGAAGCTTCAGCTGCCAGTTCCAGGCAGAGCGCAGCGTATCTTCCAGTGTTTCCACAGCCTTCCAGCCCAGTTCTTCGTTGGCAAAGTCCGGGTTCGCCCACACCTTTTCGATATCACCTGCACGGCGACCCACAATCTGATAGTTCAGTTTCACGCCAGTAGCTGCTTCAAAGCCCTTGATCAGTTCCAACACAGACACACCGTTGCCGGTACCGATGTTGAACACTTCCACGCTTTCCTTCTGTTTCTTATCCAGGATACGGGCAATAGCAATCACGTGAGCTTTCGCCAAGTCCACCACATTGATGAAGTCGCGGATACAAGAACCGTCGGGTGTATCATAATCATCGCCAAACACGCTCAGCTTTTCACGGATACCGATAGCAGTCTGAGTGAGGTAAGGCACCAGGTTTTGAGGAACACCGTTGGGCAGTTCACCCAGCAATGCAGAAGGATGCGCACCGATCGGGTTGAAATAGCGCAGCATGATGGCATTGATCGGAGCACCCGAAGCCACCGTATCGCGGATGATTTCCTCGTTGATCTGCTTCGTGTTGCCGTAAGGAGATTCCGCCTTCTTGATCGGAGCCTTTTCCGTCACCGGCAAGTTCTCCGGATCCGGCTGGCCATATACGGTGCAGGAAGAAGAGAACACGATACCTTCCACGCCATGTTTCGGCATCAGTTCGAGCAGGTTGATCAGCGACACCAAGTTGTTACGATAATATTTCAGCGGTTTTTCCACTGACTCACCTACCGCCTTGCTGGCAGCAAAGTGAATAATCGCCTTGATACCTTCATATTTTGTGAACAGTGCATCCAGGCCCTCGAAATCGAGACAGTCCAGCTTTTCAAATACCGGACGAATACCAGATACCTTTTCTATATTGTCTACAACATCAGCGTTCGAATTGGACAGATTATCAATGATAATCACTTCATATCCACTGTTTTGAAGTTCCACTACGGTGTGAGAACCGATATATCCGGTTCCGCCCGTTACTAAAATTCTTTTTTTCATATCCTTATTAAATGGTTAGTTTCGGTTTTCTTGATGTTCGAGCTACAAAAATAAAGAATAAAAACGAAAAAAACACTTTTTTCCCCATTTTTCTGACAACTAAATTTAGAAATGCAGTCAGGGGTGCCGGAAACAATCCGACACCCCTGACCCTATCTTCCAAGCAATGGAAATCACCCGGCGACTTCCATTCCCATTCTTACACTACACCCGAGAAGCCCATGAACGCCATGGCCAGCAGTCCGGCCGTGATCAGCGCAATCGGCGTGCCCTGCATTCCCTTCGGAATATTCACCAGGCTCATCTGTTCGCGCAGACCGGCAAAGAGCACCAGTGCCAGGCCGAAGCCGAGAGCCGTAGAAAACGCATACACCACACCGGTGAGCAAGTCATACTCCTTCTGGATCACGAGAATAGCCACACCGAGGATACAGCAGTTCGTCGTGATCAGCGGCAGGAACACACCCAGCGCCTGATACAACGCCGGCGACACCTTCTTGAGAATGATTTCCACCATCTGCACCAGTCCGGCAATCACCAGGATAAACGTAATGGTCTGCAGATAACCCAGCGAGAACACATCCAGCACAAACTTCTGAATCAGGAACGTCACGATCGTAGCAATCGTCAGCACGAAAGCCACCGCCGCACTCATACCCAATGCCGTTTCCACCTTCTTAGACACGCCCAGAAACGGACAGATACCCAAGAACTGCGACAACACGATGTTGTTGACAAAGATTGCCGAGATAAAAATCAATATATATTCCATATTCTTTCCTATTTAATTGAGTTAAGCTTTCTTCAAGCTGTTAATCAAAGCAATGAGGTATCCTAATGCGATGAAGGCACCCGGAGCGAGCACGAACACCAGCATACCATATTCTTCGGGCATGATAGCGATATCGAAAATCTTGCCGGTACCCAAGAACTCACGCACACCGCCGAGCAGCGTCAGCGCCATGGTAAATCCTAAACCCATACCCAGACCGTCGAACATAGACGCCAGCGGATTGTTCTTGGCCGCAAAAGCCTCCGCACGACCCAGTACGATACAGTTTACCACAATCAGCGGGATAAACAGACCGAGCGTAGCATACAAGTCGGGCACATACGCCTGCATCACCATCTGCAGCAGCGTCACGAACGACGCAATCACCACGATAAACGACGGGATACGCACCATATCCGGAATCAGGTTCTTGATCAGCGAAATCACCACGTTGGAGCAGATCAGCACAAACATCGTGGCCAAGCCCATGCCCATACCGTTGATGGCAGAAGAAGTCGTACCCAACGTAGGACACATACCCAGCAGGAGCACAAACGTAGGATTCTCTTTAATAATCCCGTTCATCAATACTTTCAAATTATTCATATCTTCGTCTCCTTTCTAAATTATTCACCTTTCTTGTCGGTGAGTTCAACCTTAATCGTAGCACCCGAAGCCGCGTTCACATCCTTACCGTTCGATTTGTACGCCTTGTAAGCCGCATTCACCGCATTCAGAAACGCTCTCGACGTGATTGTAGAAGCCGTGATGGCATCCACCTGGCCGCCGTCCTTGCTCACCGTCAGTTCGCCTTCCCCCGGGTTCATGCCCAGAATCGACTTCTTGCTCTCCTCATGCTTCACCGCCTGTTCGCCCTTAGCCAGGTCGTAAGCGCCAAACCACTTGTCCGCCTTCGAGCCCAAGCCCGGTGTTTCACTGTGAGCCAGCAGCGAGTAATTATAAATCTTACCTTCCGCATCAAAGCCCACCAGCACCTTCAGTTCGCCGCCGAAGCCCATCGAAGTGGCCTGCACAGCCGTGCCCACCCACTTCTCGCCGTTCATTGCCGGATACAAGATAAAGTCCACCTTCTTCTTGCCGTCCTTCTCACTGAACACCGTATCCGATTCCGTCACCGGATTGTTGGTAAATTCCGGAAGCACCTTCTTCAGCGCGCCGTTGAGCGTCTTCATGTTCGCCTCCGCAATCGGTTCCTTCGTCAGTTCGTTCACATACGCCAGCAACGCCACAGACACCGCAGTGACCCCCGTGAGCACCAGCAACATATTCTTCAAAGATGATTCTAACTTTTTCATTTTTTCTTCGCTACCTCCCCAAAGCGTTTTGGTTTACAATAGGTGTTAATCAGCGGAGTGAACGCATTCATAATCAGAATAGCGAACGACATACCTTCGGGATACGCACCGAACAGACGAATGATCACCGTCAGCAGACCGATACACACACCATAAATCAACATTCCCTTCTTGTTCATCGGCGAAGTCACATAGTCCGTAGCCATGAAGATAGCACCCAGCATCAGACCGCCCGAGAGCAGCTGCAGCACCGGAGACACATACTTCGCGGGATCCATCAGGTGCATGATGCCGCCAAACACGAACACCGTAGCCAGGATAGACACCGGGATGTGCCAGGTAATGATCTTCTTCCACAGCATATACGCCAGTCCGAGCAGCAGAGCCAACGCACTCACCTCACCCAGACAGCCGCCGTTCTGACCCAGCAGATGCGACAGCAAGTCTGGCAGCTGACCCAATGCAGCCGCATCCCCGTTAATCGCCTGTTTCATCAGCGCCAGCGGAGTAGCTCCTGTAGCCGCATCCGTGTAAGCCGTAAGCTGGCCCACCACCGGCCAGGTAGTCATCTGCACCGGGAACGACAGCAACAGGAACACACGGCCCACCAGAGCCGGGTTGAACGGGTTGCTACCCAGTCCGCCAAACGACATCTTACCCACACCGATCGCAAACAGCGCACCCAACACAATGATCCAGAGCGGCAAGTTCGACGGCAAGTTAAACGCCAGCAGCACACCCGTCAGGATAGCCGAGCCGTCCATCACCGTCGTCGTCGGTTTCTTCATAATAAACTTTCCGATGGCCCATTCAAAGAACACACAGGCAGCCACGGAAGTAGCAGTCACAATCAGCGCCCCCAGTCCGAAGAAATAGAGAGACGCCAGAAAAGCCGGTGCCAAGGCAATCAGCACGCCGTACATATTCTTCTGCACGCTGTCTCCCCCATGAACGTGAGGGGATAAAGATACGATCAATTTATTTTCCATATTCCTTATTTTTTAGCTTGACGTGCGCGAATCATCGCACCCACCTTTCCTTTACCCAGGCGGATAAAGTCCAGAATCGGACGGTTGGAAGGACAAGTGAACTGACAAGAGCCACACTCAATGCACGACATAATATCTTCTTTCTCTACACGCTCAAAATCGCCATGAGCCGAAACAGTGGCCAGCAAGAACGGTTCCAGCCCCATCGGACAAGCGCTCACACACTTGGCACAACGGATACAAGGCTGCAACTCCCCGCGCTTCGCCTCCTTCTTGTTCATGATCAGGATACCCGAGCTACCCTTGGCAGTAGGCACATCGATGTTCACCAGCGCCTTACCCATCATCGGACCGCCGCCGATCACCTTACCGGTGTCTTCCGGCAAACCGCCGCAGGCATCAATCAGCTGACGCATCGGCGTACCGATACGGGCCAGGAAGTTCGACGGTTTCGCCAGCGACTTACCCGTCACCGTCACCACACGTTCAAACAGCGGCTTGTTCTTCTGCACCGCCTGATACACCGCAAACGCCGTACCCACGTTCTGCACCACAGCACCCGTAGAGATAGGCAGCGCACCCGCAGCCACCTGACGCTTGATCACCGCATCAATGAGCTGCTTTTCACCGCCCTGCGGATATTTCACCTGCAGAGGCACCACCTCGATGCCCGCATAGCCCGCAGCCACCTTCGTCATCAGCTCGATGGCATCCGGCTTGTTGTTCTCGATGCCGATGAAACCCTTGTTCACCTTCACCGCCTTCATCAGGATCGACACACCCACCATCACCTCTTCGGCATGTTCCAGCATCAGCTGATGGTCGGCCGTCAGATACGGCTCACATTCCACGGCGTTGATAATCACACATTCAGCCTTGAAAGCCGGCGGCGGACACAACTTCACCTGCGTAGGGAAGCACGCGCCACCCAAGCCCACGATACCCGCATCCGCGATCTTCTTCACAATCTCCTCCGGAGCGAGGTTGCACTCCTTCACCAGCGTTTCGCTGCGGTCGATGGATTCCTCCCATTCGTCGCCCTCCACATCAATGAAGATAGCCGGTTTCGCATATCCGCTGGCATCAATCACGGAATCAATCTTCGCCACCTTACCGCTGACTGAAGAGTGAATGGCAGCCGAAACAAAGCCGCCCGGTTCGGCAATCTTCGTGCCGACCTTCACCACATCCCCTTTCGCCACAATGGCCTTTGCCGGCGCACCGATGTGCTGACCCAGCAAGATCACCGCCTTGGCAGGCACCTCGGCCGTGACAATAGGTTGATGTGCCGACAATTTATTTTCGTGTGGATGCACTCCACCAATTGAAAATGTCTTTAACATACACTTCTGTATTTTAGTCTGTTACTTATTCTTTTACTTCCTTTGCAGCTTCAGCAGCCGGAGCAGCAGCCTCTTCCGTCTTCGGTTTGCGCGGCGGGAAATTCAGCGCCACGATGGCTCCCTGCGGACAAGCCTCTTCACACTTGCGGCACGACTTACACTTCGCCGGGTCGATATACGCCAGGTTGTTTTCCAGCGTGATGGCTTCAAACGGACACACCTTCACACACTTGCCGCAGCCGATACAGCTCGCCGTACAAGCCTTGCGGGCCACCGCACCCTTGTCCTTGTTGACACAAGACACATACATCCGGCGCGACTTCTTGCCCTGCGGACGGATTTCAATCACATTCTTCGGACAAGCCTTGGCACAGGCGCCACACGCCGTACATTTCGCCTCGTCCACTTCCGGCAACCCCGTTTCCGGGTTCATGCGGATGGCACCAAACTGGCACGCAGCCACACAGTCGCCACAGCCCAGACAGCCGAAGCTGCAGCCCGTTTCGCCGCCATAGAGCGCTGCCACGATGGTACAGCTCTTGGCACCGTCGTACTGGTTCGTACGCGGACGGTTGGCACACGTTCCGTTACATCTCACTACCGCCACCTTCGGCTCAGACTCAGCGGCTGCCAATCCGAGGATATCAGCCACCTTTGCCATGACCGGCTGTCCGCCCACCGGGCAGAACTTACCGTCGAGCGAACCTGCTTTCACACACGCGTCCGCAAACCCGCTACAACCGGGATAGCCACAACCGCCACAGTTGGCCTGCGGCAGCACTTCAGCCACCTTGGCAATCCGCGGATCTTCATACACGGCAAATTTCTTGGAAGCCACATACAAGATAGCGGCCAGCACGAGCGCTATCGCTCCCAATGAAATCACTGCAATCAGAATCAAATTCATAATGTTTTAGTTATTTATTGGTTTTAAAATGTTTTATAAATTCCTTCTTATTCACCTGTCGCCAGCCGTCTGAACCGGTCGCACCGAAAAGGAGAACCGCTTCTTCAGCCGCGCCCGGTAGAGCCACAGCACGAAATAATAAGGCACGAGCAATGCCAGAGAAAGAAGCGGTGCCACCAGTTCATTCTCCAACCAAGCCATCAAAACAAATAAGGAAATCACTAATAAAAAGAAAGGAAAGACGAAGGCCAACAAAACCGCCAGCATGCCCATCGACAGCTCGCCCACTACCAGCACCTTCTCGCCCACCTGACGGAGAGAAGCCGCCGGGTCTGTTATATCAATCAGTTTCTCCTGACTGTCTGCCGAAGAGCAATGCCCTTTGGCGCTGCAAGCCGCGCAGGCAGATGTCTGGACAATCCTCACCCGGAGGTGAGACCCCTGTATGCTTTCCACAATACCTAGATGTGTTATCGTATTATTCGTCATTTTGCAAACTCAACCTTACAAATCGCCGCAAATTTAAACATAATTTATGAACCGCGAAATGTTTGTGACCCTTTTTTACATAAAAAGCTGCAGCGTGTAGGCATTTGTTTCTTTCCTCACAAAGCCCAATGACTGATATAGCGCATTGGCCGCCACCCGCTTCGGTTTGCTCGTGAGATGCAGCTCGATCGGTGCCAGCTTCCGGGCCTCCGCCAGCAGATGCTCCATCAGCCGCCGTCCCAAGTGGCATCCGCGCAGCTCCTCGCTCACCACGACATCCTCCACCGACGCCTTCCGGCCCGTAGGCGAATGAAACACACACAGCGTGGCACAGCCCACGATCCGTTCCTCCCCGTCACACAGCACAAACAGTCGGCAGTTCGGGTCGTCCACCACCGCCTTCAGGTTCTCTTCCGTCAGCGTCACCCATTCCGACAGCTGCTTCATCAGTGCGCCCAACTCCACTCGTTGCTTCGGCGTATACGCCGTCAATTCCTTCAGCGCCAGCACCGGCGCCTTTTCCAGTTCTTTATCCATCCTATTCCAAAATTTAATCCATTTCTACGGCTCCCCCAGCGCATCCACAATCACCCGCAGCTCCAGCGGTGTAAACGAGCGGCGCTGCGCCTCATAGCCCAAATCATTCAGCCGCTCCATCAGTCCGGGACAGCGTTCCATCCACCGGTGCATCTTGCGGTAGGCCGCCAGCCCCGTGAGATCGGGACAGTAGAGCATAGCCAGTTCCGTACGTCCGTACGAACGAATCCTAAAATCTTTCATCGCATCCGAATTTAATGATTTACTGCCAACAAAAATACAAAAAAACAGGGGAAAAGCAACGGCTTTCGCCACAATAACCGACAAAAACAAGCAAAAAAAAGCAAGATTCGCTCACTACCGTCAACAACCGACAACTGCCCTTTCCGCCGCCTGTATCTTTGCATCGTCAAAAGGGAAAAAGCTCCCCGGCGACCCTCGGCCGACAGCCCATCCGGACCGCCAGCCGACGAAAGGCAAAGACAAAGCAGCGATACTGCCATGGGTAGACACATTAATAAACCATTAATAGTGTCTAAATGATGACGAAAATTCGCAAAAAGTATTCGGACGAGGATAAATTGCATTTCGTTCGACTGTACCAAGAATCTGGCATGAGTAAGAACTCTTTTTGCCGTAGGTATGAGATATGTAATCATACTTTACTAAATGCCTGGCTAAAAAAGTTTGCACCCAATCAAAAAGAAGTATATTTGTCTTTAGAAACAGATTTAACAGATATGGCCAATCGTAGTAAGGAAGATTTCAAAGACGAAAATGCTCAACTAAAAAAGCGCATTAAAGAGTTGGAAAAAGCACTTGCTTTTTCTAAGTTGGAAACCGAAGCACGTGATTTGATGATTACTCGTGCAGAAGAGTATTTTAACATCCCCATCAGAAAAAAACCTGGGGCCAAATAGTAACGGATCTGGTCAGCCAACGCAACTTAAAGATTGCGTTGGCCTGCCGACTGTTTGGCCATTGCCGTCAGGCTTATTACCAGTCTAAGCTTGACATTGAAAATCAAATCAAAACGGAACGTATGCTTTTGGATGCGGCATATGAAATACGTGAAAATGACCCAGGTATAGGTGCTTACAAACTATGGATTATGCTGATAGCTCTTTACGGAAAGGAACAGGTGTGCGGACGCGATAGTTTCTATACTCTCTTACGTCAGCACCGTCTCATGCTCCCTCCACGTAAGGTAAGACATACGACTAACTCCAATCATAGATATCATAAATGGAAAAACTTAATCAAAGGAATTACTCTGACTTCTGCTAACAAGTTATGGGTCAGCGATATTACTTATATACCATTGGCTAATGGTGATGTCTGTTACCTTCATTTGATAACCGATGCGTATTCACGCAAGATTGTGGGTTGGGAATTGGCAGATACCTTGCGTGTGTCTGCCAGTATAAATGCCTTAGACAAAGCAATTCAGCAAGCAGTGTCAATGACCGGTTGCGAAGATTTATCCGGGCTTATTCATCACTCAGATCGTGGAGTGCAATATTGCTGTGATAAATATGTAAATGCTCTGAATAATAACAAAATCGCTATCAGCATGACGGAAGATTACAATCCTACTGACAATGCAATAGCAGAGCGTATAAACGGCATAATAAAGACTGAATTAGTCTATCAGCTACGCTTAATGGAAGATATAACCCAAGCAAGAGAATGTATAGGGCGCTACATAGACTTTTATAATGATAGAAGACCACATATGAGTATAGATTATAAAACACCAGCAGCAGCTCACTTACAAACGGGTGAACTCAATAAGAAATGGAAAAAGAAAAAATACCCAAACAAGAAGAAAAATGATGAGGAAAATGAACTATATTTGCAAAACCGAACAACAAGTCAGGGTGAAGGCATATGCCAGCAATTCTGACTAAGACAGAGTACCCCATCGAGGGGCACCCTGTCTTACCGAACAAGCAAGTCAGAGCTCGGCAAGTCCAGTAATTCTATGTTGTGATTTTTTTAGCTGATCAAAAACTGTGTTAGTGAACTTTGGACTAATTTCAAGAATTGTCTACTATCTCAGCATTGAATTATGTAAACCGTCTACTGATATAGCTTATAAAAAAGATAAACCGTCTACTCAAATCAGGAAAAGACATACAGTACAGATAGCACATGAAAAGCATAGGTTTACGAATGCTAAACCTATGCTTTTCATGTGCTAAACCTATAGGTTTTGAAGTACAAACCTATAGGTTTTTCTATGTAAAGTGCCCACTTTAAAAAGGCAAACTGGCAATCTACGAAACAAAGAAGGTGTGCAAACGAGGTGCACACCTTCTTCTTTAAATATTATTGCCGTAATAAATTCATCAATTTGTTACAAGTACAGGATTCTTATCCCACTCAAAATTACCTTTACCCAAACTCTTGAAGCGGAAATTATAGTAAAGATCAGCTCCGTTATAGCAATGAGCTTTAACTACATAATACAAATCCAAACCATTCATTGTTGTAGCAGCATCAGGGTAATTCTTGACCAAAATCATGCGACATCCTTCAGCCACCTGCTCCAGCAACTGCTTAGTAGCCATTTCATCCTCCTCATCAAACAGCTTATCCGGGTCAAAACCACGACGTTTATTCAACGTAATATTGAAGTTATTGTAATAAGAACTTGCTCCGAACAGATACTCTGTATTATCAGGATGATCCTTAGGATTTAAGTAAGTCGGCTTATTGTCTTTTACCCAATCTACCAAATATTGCATATCCTCTTTAGAATGCTCTATAGTGATTGTTGGATCAAACTTCCAAACTCCATCGTTCTTGATAAATGTCTGCTTAGACTTAGTAGTAAATAGATCGTTGACAACCCATGAGCCCTCCTGGAAGTTAAACTGAGTAGAAACAGAGAAAGCGCCATTCTTATCGCTGACAAGGTAAGCCGCAATAATCACATCACCCTCCTGCGCATAAGGATAACGCTGACGAAGCAAGGTAGGCAAATAAGTAGCAGGCTGTTCTTTATTAGAGAAATTGCCATACTTAGCTATATTACCTCCCATCGCCTGATAATCTTCAGGTGTAACAACCAACAACTGATCATCATTCACTACATTCCAATTCAGTTTACCCTTATTTTCCTCCAACGTATACATCACATGGAATTGCTTATCCTCTTTCTCCACTCCCAATATGAAACTATCAGAAGGAATCTTCACATTATCTACCTGAACAGTAGAAGTAACTTTATCTCCCTCTTTGCTGTCATTACCTTGATAACGGAAAGCTACATACACCTTCTTACCGACATAAGCCTCTTCAAATGTATATGTTAAGGTAGTAAATGATTTTCCATATCCTTTTTTAGGTCTGTCTACCTCATCAAAGTTAGGAATAGAAGCTGTTACATTTTTCCAATCTGCTTCATTTATCTTTCCGTTCTCAGCATTAAATTTATCAGAAACAAGCAGCTGCAGACATTCACCATTGAAATTACCAAACTTTAAATCAAAAGAAACAGTCTGACCCTCTTCCACAGTAAAAGCCGGAGTAATCATCCAAGAGTCACATTTAGTTTCTGATTTATAAGCAGAAATCTGAGCATATTTGTTCCCGCTAAAAGACTTTCCTACCCAGGAGCAATCTCCATTCTTCAGCAGCAACCAACGGTAAAGGCTAACAGATTGATTATCCGTCTGTCCTTCAAACTTTTCTGTATCAGAAGTCTCCGGTTCGTTTTCCGCTTCTCTATAATCAACCAATACCATTGTTCCTGCAGCTGCATCTGAATACTTTTGCTTCAGCAAGGCAGGAACACCCTTATAGGCTTTGTAAGAAGGAGCAAAACAACCATAAGGCTTACCCAACAAGGTTCCATACTCATTATCAGAGATTTTATAATAAGTAGTACCTGCATACGTCTTTTCCAAGTCTGTCTGTTCTGCACGGCTACGATAAGTTACACCCACAGAAGAGCCATTGCCCCAAGATTTATAGGTCTGAGCCAAAATAGCCGGAACATAATCAGCAGCTTGCACAAAGTCATTCAAAGCCAATTCACTCTTTACTGCTTTGGCCAATGTAGAATCGGCTTTCGTCTTTGCATTTTTCAGCGCAGTCTTCGAAATAGCAGCATAATCCGCTTCAGTCAGCACATACTCTTCTGCCTTCTTTACGACTTCTTGTCCTTCAGCATCAATCTCATCGTAGATATCCTCTACCGGTGTACATGCCGCAAAAGCAAACAGCGGCCATGCCAATAAACTATATTTAAATTTCATAATGTTCTGAATTTACGATGTTAGAAAATTACTTTAAAACCAGTAGACCATGTTCTACCATATCCGTAATAAACCAATGCACTCTTACGGTCGTGATTAACGCCATCGGTAGCATCAGAGATATACTCTACATTTGTCAGGTTATTGACATTCATATACACAACTGCTTTCACATCTTTAGAGATATTGAAGCGATAGTTAGCGCCTAAATCAATCGTATAGAAATCGGGCAATTTCCAAGCATCAACACCTGCATCTTTCTTTTCGATACGGGTAGAAGGATCAAAATCTGCATAGTTCTTACCAGCGTACATATATTCAGCATTCAGTTTCAAACCTTTGAACACCTCCCATGAAGCAGAGAGAGCTGCAGTCATCTGAGCAGAGTTGCCTACATGAACGTCTTTCAAATAAGCATGATAGGTGCCCACAACTTCGTTAAACTCATTAAACTGAGTATAATTCACATCATCAGCCCATTTCCAGTCACCATAAGAAAACATCCCTTTAAACTCCAGAGTCTTCACAGGTTTATATGTAGCTTCAAGTTCTACACCCATGTGTACTGCATCCAGACCTGTAATATTAGCCGGCTCATTGGCAATGGTTCTTCTCAGAGATTTATCCATCCATTTGGTATAGTAACCATTCAATGCAACATTGATTTTATCTGTGCTAAAGCCATACCCCAACTCAAAAGTCATGATTTTTTCATAAGGCACATCCTTGTTAGCTTCAATCGTATTGGTAGGGAAAACCGCATTAAAGAAAGGTGCACGGGTGAAATAACCTGCATTAAAGAAAGCATTATGATTCGGTGTAAATTTATAATTGAATCCAGCCTTTACACTCCACGGGATAAAATTTTCGAATGTTGATTTATTTTTACCATCAATAGGTTTGCCACCATAATCAAAGTAACGATAAGATTCTTCAGTCAATGAAGCAGACAAGAAAGAAGACCATTTATCTGTTGAATATTCCGCCTGTCCAAACAAGCCAGCCCATACAATTTCACCAGCACTATCATACTGAGTTTTGTCTCCTACACGCAAAATCTGATTTGTTGTCTGATAAGACAATGGTTTAGAAGCTACATAATAATCGCCACCCAGCAGATTGTCAATCACTTCTGCATGAAAGCCCTTGTAATAACGAAGATCAAGACCACCTGTAATCGTGAATTTTTCAGTTAAGTGATTCTTGTAAGAGGACAACATACCATACCAGTTGTGGTCATTGATTGCATTCGTAAAGATTACTTCAGAGCCATTTTCAGCAGCCGCATTGGCAGCCAAAGCAGCATCAAAGTCAATCAGCCCGTCGGGTGTCATCAGAGCCCCTTCTTTAGGACGGCCTGTTTTATTGTCAATAGTCAACCATTCACTGTGTGCACCACGGACACGACGACCGCCACCTGTAGCGATAGAAGCATAAAGTGAAGTAGCCAAAGAAGATTTTTCATCAATAGTCCACAAGTGATTCAAAGACACTTGAGGTTTATGATAATAGTTATAACCATATCCACTACCTGTGATCTCGCCATTCATTATACCATACCCATTATTGAAACGTCCACCGTCTCTATGGTTTTTATAATCTTCAATATAATGTTTCGTACCACGCTGGTTGTGCCATTGGGGCGCACCAAAAGCAGTCAAAGACAACTTATGATTAGCATTGATTACCTTTGAAATATTACCAAAATAGGTCCATCCTTCAAAGTTGGTACCTTTAATATAACCATCACCTTTATTCAATGAACCCATGAAAGTCACAGACCATCCGTTATCCATCAAGCCGGTAGAAACATTCACAGAATATTTTCTGAATCCGTCGTTACCCACGCCGATGTAAGCACTACCTCCACGCTTAGTTTCAGTAGAGCGAGTTACCATGTTCATCGTACCACCTACAGAAGAGATACCCAATGCAGAAGCACCCAAACCGCGTTGCACCTGAATGAACTGAGTCACATCCGACAGACCTGACCAGTTAGACCAGTATACCTTACCGTTCTCCATTCCGTTGATTGGCACTCCATTGATCAGAACCCCCAAGTTGGAAGTGTCAAAACCACGCATATTGATACGTGAATCACCATAGCCACCGCTATCACGAGTAACGTATACAGAAGGAGTTGCTTTCAGCAGTTCCGGGAATTCCAGATTGCTCGCTTTTTCTTCAATTGTTTCCAACTTAATGTTAGACATAGGGATTGGAGTCTGACGGTCTTTCTTAATAATTGAACCAATCACGCTCACTTCCGACAAACCAATCGCATCGGCCGATAAAGCAATAGCGCCTAAATCAAGTGTTTTGCCAGACAGTTTTACTTCACGTTGCATCTCGTTGTACCCCACGTACGTAATTACCAAAGTTACCTTTGAGCCTGTGAGAGCCAAAGAGAAGTTACCATCCATGTCAGTGATTGTACCCTGACTTGTACCCTTCACTGCAACAGAAGCTCCAATTAAAGCCTGATCATCTGAGGCATCTACAATGGAACCTTTCACTGTGGTCTGTGCAAATGCCGCCGCACTAAATATTGACAGCACAGCCACCAACAGGAATTGAATTAGATGTTTTCTCATAATTCTGTTTTTTTGTTAAACTAAGAATAAAATTAATATTAATTTGTGTTTTATGATGCAAAGTTAATAAATATTTGCCTTACAGCCATTACATTTCCATAAAGTTTTCACACCCGTTCCTATTTCTTTTGATTGATAATCAATGGCTAAAATAAAAAAAGGATACACTTTACAGTGCATCCTTAACATAATTATTTATTTTTCTAATTTAAACTATCATAATGTAAACCTATTTGCATTAACAGTTTGCATATCTATCAATTTAATATTATACCTTTCAGTTTATCAACTGATTGACTTATCAATCTGTCATCAACTTTCTATAACGAACCCGTTTCGGTTCTTCATGACCCATTCTCTTGAGCTTATTTTCCTCATATTCTGAATAAGAACCCTCAAAATAGAACACATTTGAATCACCTTCGAAAGCCAAAATATGCGTACAGATACGGTCGAGGAACCAACGGTCGTGTGAAATTACTACAGCACAGCCTGCAAAGTCTTCCAAACCTTCTTCCAATGCACGAAGCGTGTTCACATCAATGTCATTGGTCGGCTCGTCGAGCAGCAACACGTTGCCTTCTTCTTTCAAAGCCATCGCCAGGTGCAAGCGGTTTCGTTCACCACCCGAAAGCACTCCGCAGAGTTTTTCCTGATCGGCACCTGAGAAGTTGAAACGGGACAGATAGGCACGAGCATTCACATCGCGTCCGCCCATACGAATCAACTCGTTGCCGCCGGAAATCACCTGATAAACACTCTTGTTCGGGTCGATGTCCCGGTGCTGCTGGTCTACATAAGCCACCTTCACTGTTTCACCCACTTCAAACTCTCCTTTATCCACCTTTTCCAGTCCCATAATCAAGCGGAACAAAGTCGTCTTACCGGCACCGTTTGGCCCGATGACTCCTACGATACCATTAGGAGGAAGCATAAAGTTCAGGTCATCAAACAGCAGTTTATCGCCATAAGCTTTTGCCACATGCTTAGCCTCAATAACCTTGTTGCCCAAACGCGGACCGTTTGGAATAAAGATTTCAAGTTTTTCTTCCTTCTCTTTCACATCTTCATTCAGCAACTTATCATATGAGTTCAAACGAGCCTTACCCTTCGCCTGGCGTGCTTTCGGAGCCATGCGCACCCATTCCAACTCGCGCTCCAGCGTTTTGCGGCGCTTGCTTGCAGACTTTTCTTCCATCTCCATCCGTTTGGTCTTCTGTTCAAGCCAAGAAGAGTAATTTCCTTTCCAAGGAATACCCTCACCACGGTCAAGTTCCAGAATCCATCCAGCCACATGATCAAGGAAGTAACGGTCGTGTGTCACAGCGATTACCGTACCTTCATATTGCTGCAGATGCTGTTCCAGCCAGTCGATAGACTCAGCATCCAAGTGGTTGGTAGGTTCATCGAGCAACAGGATATCAGGTTTCTGCAACAAAAGACGACAAAGCGCCACCCGGCGACGCTCACCTCCAGAAAGATTCACTACCGGCTGATCTTCGGGAGGACAACGCAAAGCATCCATAGCCCGCTCCAGTTTGCTATCCAGATTCCAGGCATCTGTAGCGTCAATAATATCCTGCAATTCACCCTGACGAGTAAAGAGCGCATCCATCTTGTCGGGATCTTCATAATATTCGGGCAATCCGAACTTCTGATTGATTTCTTCGTATTCTGTAAGAGCGTCAACTATCGGTTGCACGCCTTCCATCACTACTTCTTTTACCGTCTTCGTGTCGTCCAAATGAGGTTCCTGAGCCAAATACCCCACAGAATATCCGGGCGAGAAAACCACTTCTCCCTGATAGGACTTTTCCAATCCAGCAATAATCTTCATCAGAGTAGACTTACCGGAACCGTTCAAACCGATGATTCCGATTTTTGCTCCATAGAAGAAAGAGAGATAAATATCTTTCAACACGTTTTTGTTGGGAGAGAAAGCCTTGCTTACTCCCACCATAGAGAAGATAATTTTTTTATCGTCAGTAGCCATATATAATAATGTATATTGTTGATAATGGCACAAAGATAAAAAAAAACTTCGAAAAAACTCAGTAAAAGTTTGGAGATATAAAAAAAAGTAGTACCTTTGCACTCGCAATCGGGAAACAACCGATAAGCACTAAGGATTGATTCGCTAGCTCAGCAGGTAGAGCACAACACTTTTAA
>ERZ791889.109-NODE-109-length-67696-cov-22.353513_pt1 | contig 67696 bp, 55 predicted proteins | sample MGYA00510156_ERZ791889 | MGnify/ENA primary metagenome ERZ791889 (study PRJEB30046, sample SAMN00792108) | human gut metagenome | study: EMG produced TPA metagenomics assembly of the A metagenome-wide association study of gut microbiota in type 2...
ACCACGGACCGGCTCCCATACCCGAAGAAGGCAAATGGGTAAAATCAAAAGAAATCGTTGACATTTCTGGTTTGACACATGGTATCGGTTGGTGTGCTCCTCAACAAGGTGCTTGTAAACTGACTTTGAACGTAAAAGAAGGTGTTATTCAAGAAGCTTTGGTTGAAACAATCGGTTGCTCTGGTATGACTCACTCAGCTGCTATGGCATCTGAAATTCTTCCGGGTAAAACTATCCTTGAAGCATTGAATACCGACCTCGTTTGTGACGCTATCAATACAGCTATGCGCGAATTGTTCTTGCAAATCGTTTACGGACGTACTCAGTCTGCTTTCTCTGAAGGTGGTTTGATGATCGGTGCCGGTTTGGAAGACTTGGGTAAAGGTCTGCGTAGCCAGGTAGGTACTCTTTATGGTACATTGGCTAAGGGTCCTCGTTACCTTGAAATGGCTGAAGGCTACATCAAGACAATTGCTCTTGACAAGAACGACGAAATTTGCGGTTATGAATTCGTTCACCTCGGCAAATTTATGGATGAGATTAAGAAAGGTACTGACGCTAATGAAGCTTTGAAGAAGGTTACCGGTACTTACGGCCGCTTCACTGAGGAGCAAGGTGCAGTTAAACACATTGACCCACGTCACGAATAATATAAGGAGGAAAAGATATATGATTAGAGAAGTAAAATTTGAAAGCCAAGACCGTCGTATCAAACAGATTTTAGCTGCGTTGAACGAAAACGGTATTAAAGACATCGAAGAAGCTAATGCTATCTGCGAATCTTACGGTCTCGATCCTTATAAAACTTGTGAAGAAACTCAGCCTATCTGCTTCGAAAACGCAAAGTGGGCTTATGTAGTAGGTGCTGCTATCGCTTTGAAGAAAGGCTGCACAAATGCTGCTGACGCTGCTGAAGCAATCGGTATCGGTTTGCAGGCATTCTGTATCCCGGGTTCTGTAGCTGACGACCGTAAGGTTGGTATCGGTCACGGTAACTTGGCTGCTATGTTGCTGCGCGAAGAAACTAAATGTTTCGCTTTCTTGGCAGGTCACGAATCTTTCGCTGCTGCTGAAGGTGCTATCAAAATCGCTGCAAAAGCTGACAAAGTACGTAAAGAACCTTTGCGTTGTATCTTGAATGGTTTGGGTAAAGACGCTGCTCAGATCATCTCTCGTATCAACGGATTTACATATGTTCAGACTCAGTTCGACTATTTCACAGGTGAACTGAAAGTAGTTCGCGAAATCGCTTACTCTGACGGTCCTCGTGCTAAGGTAAAATGCTATGGTGCTGACGACGTTCGCGAAGGTGTAGCTATCATGTGGAAAGAAGGTGTAGATGTATCTATCACAGGTAACTCTACTAACCCGACTCGTTTCCAACACCCGGTTGCTGGTACTTACAAGAAAGAACGTGTTCTTGCTGGTAAGCCTTACTTCTCAGTAGCTTCAGGTGGTGGTACAGGTCGTACACTTCACCCGGATAACATGGCTGCCGGTCCTGCTTCTTACGGTATGACTGACACTATGGGCCGTATGCACTCTGACGCTCAGTTCGCTGGTTCTTCATCAGTTCCTGCTCACGTAGAAATGATGGGCTTCCTGGGTATCGGTAACAACCCGATGGTAGGATGTACAGTGGCTTGTGCTGTAGACGTGGCTACTGCTTTGGCTAAGTAATTTAAGTTGTAGATTACGATATAAATCCCTGTAACTCTGATGAGTTATGGGGATTTTTGTTTATTTTTAGGAAATAATACTCACTATCAGAGCGTCATATTGAACAAAAAACGTATATTTGCATTGTTCGACTGAGAGAAATGGTCGGACAAAACATTGAAAGCGTTTTTTGCTTTATCCGAAAGAACGAAATCGCCAATTTCACCATAGGAGGATAGAGACAATATGACGCTCATACTGTTTGTATATGTACATAGGTGTATAGCCAATGTCATACCCTTTTATACATACTGCAACGGCGGCAATTTAGTGTTCGTAAAGCTCCGCTTTAGGTGATGGCAACCTATAGGTTTCTGAGGTGTAAACCTATAGGTTGTCTTTTTTATAAGCTATCAGTTGTCTTTACTTCCTTATTCTACACCCTACTTTACAAGATTTACTTGTATTGTATCAATAGTAGCGAGCTTCAAAATTAATCACTTCAATCTTTCCATTCGCATCAGGAAGTATGCGAAGCGATTCATCATGATTATTGCCATTTAAAAAGATGACAAAGAAATTATGACTACGTTCTTCTACAGAAGTAAAACCTGGAATTTGCCTCACCTTATCAAAAGGATCACCTACAGTAAGCGTAATCCCATGATATTCCAATACATATTTATTACTAGTTATAATAAAACACAACACTCCTGGAAAAAGTTCTCTAGGATCATCGGTCATTCTCAATGTGAATCCGTCCTTATAATAGAATTCATAGTTATTGCCAAAATCATTTGCCGGGAAACAATTTATCCGATAAGGTTCACCAAAGGCCTTTTTTATCTGATCTACCGTATAAATATATCCAAATTTTATACCTCGAACAGAGCAATAATCTTTACTATTTTCCGTTTTAACCTGAGAAAAAATTTGATGTATATTCATCGAAATGAATAATAAAAGAAATAATATTCGTTTCATAAGCCAAAATTTATAATTATTTTTTAATTCTTATCACAAGGTGTAATAATTACGCAACTTTCCTCATCAACTCGCCCATTTAAATAATTTTCAGGATTAATCCATTTATCTGTTGAATTTTTTATTCCCAAATGCAAATGTGGGCGTTTCTCATCAGCATTTCCAGTAACTCCGGTAAAACCTATTAGTTCTCCTAAGCTAACGTGATCTCCGACCTTTAAAGGTTGCCCGTTTCGAACAGCTACAGGCTGATCTGCGTTTAAATGCCAATAACAGACTTTTATGTATTCACCTTTTACATACGATAAAATTGTTATACGATTTCCTGCTCCATCTGTATCCCCTTTATACCCTTCAGGATAGTTTCCACGTGAAGTTCTATTAGGCTGCGTTGTAACATAGGGCTCCACTATTCTTCCTTCATACATTGAGTACACAGGTGTGCCCGGAGGTGCAATTAAATCTATCCCTCTGTGCATTCTTTGTTTCCCATATTCATCTTTGCGAGTCAAGCCAAATCGGGCTCCTTTTTTGTTACTTAAATTTGGTGGCATTATCCCCATTGCGCATAATGGATTAGATTTTCCAGTCGATAAATTATAACACGGAATATATGTCATAGAATGCTCATCATATCCACCTGTGTCAATACCCACATCGGGATCTTTGGTTCCTGCAATACCGGATCCTCCCCAACTACTGCCATTTCCACCACCATACATTGATTCATAAAATGTATAGGAATACTGAAACATGATATCTAATGAATAGTAACGCCTAACAGTATTACCTATGTTAAGCAAACGCATTTTTATATCTTCCTCAGCATCTCGTTTGTATATAGTGTTATAAAAATCTAAATAAAGAATCATTGTATAAGGAAGGCTTGTATCTATTCTATCGACATTAATGCGAATGCCGCCCCATCCAGGATAACGATACTCATCTTCTATAATTTTTTTCAATGTATTTTTTGATAGAGTAACAATAACAGGTTGGCCATTAGGGTCAACAAAACCTGAGCTCGATATTTGATAATGCAATGTAATATTACCACCGACAACTTTTGGATTTGAAGATTAACGTGTATTGATGTTCTCTTTCTTTTCCCGTTCCAAACGTATTGCTTCATTAGATAAATCTGAAATAACATTGAGACCTATATCTTCTAATTCGCGAAACATCCATGAATATAAATATTGTCTTGATTGAGGTATAACATTATTTATGACTTCTTTATTCAATATAATGGGGTGCCTAAATCCCCATTTATACTTTGTTCCTCACCTGACTTTTTTCATCTACAGGATAAATAATAGCACCTTCTACAAGTCCCTCTTTATCACATATAGGAATCCAAAAATGAAGACCATAATCTTGCGTATTAGAAATTTTCATGTATTCATATAGGGCAGTTTTGTCTTTTAAAAGATTTCGAAAACGTTCTAGACATCCTGCCTGTTTTAACATTTTATTTTGAAAAAACACGACTTCAGCACGTTTAGTACTACACACAGAACCTTCATTCGAAGGTAAGTTAACTTCTCCCAACAGGTTTTTATCGCTTGTACAAGATAAGAAACAAATACAAAACCCTGTAATCATTAATAATGTTCTTCTCATATTCATAAGCTATAGATTTAAATTTTCCCTAAAATAGATGAAATAAATTACAATAAAAAATAAATAGCTATATTATTATTATAAATTAACACATAATTAATGTGTATAGTTTTAATATGTAATCCTTTTAATCGATACTTCGGTAAATTTTTACCGAAGTATTAAAAATATACGAGGTGGACAAGGGAAAGCTATACGGATTGAGGGTATATGCAAAAGCTCTCAAAAGGTATGTTTCCTTAGCCATCTAGTATCCGATGGACAGGAGGTGCTGGATTATTACAGAATCAGGTTCCGGTTTTTAACGAACTATTGTGTGGATGCAACAAAAGCATTGATCTATGGATGATTTTAAATAAAAATACATTTGTCAAGATATTCCGATCAGATACCCTATTTCCCCAAAAATAATTGTTATTAATAGAGGAATGATTACCTTTGTCTTAAACTTACATTCAACTAATTTATGGAATATATCAACGAATTTCACAAAGAATGGATAGAACGTACTCGTCAGTCAATAGCCTCTTGGAGCAAGCAGCCTGCATCGTTAGAAGAAAAAAGGAAACAACAGGAACGCTTGAACCAACAGAAAGTTATAAGAGAAGGCAAACAGAAGAACTGATAAGTTTTGCCAATTCTAAGGACTTATGGATTTCACTTTCTAATTTAAATATAGAGTTCCTTAGTAAGGGTGGAGAAAACGAAGTTTATACAGGAGATAAAGATAATATAGTTGTTAAACTGAATAACTTTGAGTACGCAGGGGATGATTTAGAGAATTTCTTCATCCGCATTGCAGCACACAACAAATTTTTTGGTAACGTACCCTATGAGATGATAGGTTTCGCTTATAATAGTCGGCATGAATTCTGTGCAGTTCTTGTGCATAGGTTTAGCCCACGAAAAGCATAGGTTTATGGGTCGTAAACCTATAGGTTTGTAGATGAAAACCTATAGGTTTCTGACCCCTAAAGTGCCGCTTTTTTAATCCTAAAGTGCCACTTTACAGTCCTTAAAGTGCCGTTTTTCTCAAATTAAAGTTGCACTATGTGTATTGTACCGGATTTTGGTTGACAGCTTCCACTGTTATTCCTAAGTTAGTTTACGCATCATCTCTTTAAGCCTGTTTAAGTTGACATTACGTTTCTCTATTACTGTAAAAGTGATCATGTGCTGCTCTGCTTAATACTATTTGGTGCTTTTTTTATAAGTCTATTCTATCCTTCACTATTCAAAACAAAAGATAGTATCTTTCACCTTTCATGATAGATGGCAGACATACAGTGTTTTATGATGAACCTTTCATGGTTTACTATATGAATCCTATTCCAGCATGCAGGTCTGCCTACAGGGTGAAACATCCCGATTAACCTTTGATTCTTGCCTTGTTGGGTGCTGCATCGGAGACCGGATCGAAAATGGGGTTTGAAATAATTTTGAAAACTTTTGCAAAGTGCATTTCCCCCGAACAAATTCTTTTTTGTACTTTTGCATATCTTTTGTAAACAACATCATCAATAAAGAGAACAACGATATGGGAGGTTTTTTCGGAACAGTCTCGAAAGCGAGTTGCGTGACTGACTTATTCTACGGAACTGATTACAACTCACATCTGGGTACCAAGCGGGGTGGACTCGCTACATTTAGTAAGGAGAAAGGCTTTATACGCTCTATCCATAATTTGGAAAGCGCTTATTTCCGATCTAAATTTGAAGGGGAACTGGATAAGTTTGAAGGAAATGCAGGTATCGGAATCATCAGCGATACAGATGCGCAACCTATTATCATCAACTCTCACCTCGGGCGCTTTGCCATCGTTACTGTAGCCAAAGTGGCTAACATCCAAGAACTGGAGAAGTCTCTCCTCGACCGCAACATGCACTTCGCAGAACTGAGTGCATCGTGTACCAATCAGACAGAACTTATTGCGTTGCTTATCATTCAGGGTAAGAATTTTGTGGAAGGCATCGAGAATGTCTACAAAAATATCAAGGGGTCTTGCTCTATGCTCATTTTGTGTGAGGATGGCAGTGTGATTGCTGCGCGTGATTCTTGGGGACGTACTCCGGTGGTAATCGGTAAAAAGGACGGGGCGTATGCCGCTACCAGTGAATCATCGAGCTTCCCTAACCTGGGTTATGAGGTGGACTGCTATCTGGGTCCGGGTGAGATTGTACGCTTGCGTGAAGACGGTATCGAACAGCTGCGTAAGCCCAATGAAGGAATGCAGGTTTGTTCTTTCCTTTGGGTGTATTATGGTTTCCCCACTTCCTGCTATGAAGGGGTGAATGTGGAAGAAATGCGCTTCAATTGCGGGCTGAAGATGGGTAAGATGGATGAGTCGGAAGTGGACTGCGTATGCGGTATTCCTGATTCGGGTGTGGGTATGGCTTTGGGTTATGCCGAAGGTAAAGGAGTGCCTTATCACCGTGCCATTTCAAAATATACGCCTACCTGGCCACGGAGTTTCACGCCGAGCAATCAGGACATGCGTTCGTTGGTGGCCAAGATGAAGCTGATTCCCAACCGGGCCATGCTGCAGGGCAAACGTTTGCTGTTCTGTGACGACTCTATTGTGCGCGGCACCCAGCTTAAAGACAATGTGAAAGTGCTCTATGATTACGGAGCAAAGGAAGTTCACATGCGTATTGCTTGTCCGCCGCTGATTTATGCCTGCCCGTTTGTAGGTTTCTCTGCTTCCAAAAATGCACTTGAACTCATTACTCGTCGCATTATCAAGGAACTGGAAGGAGATGAAAACAAGAATCTGGAGAAATATGCCACTACCGGTTCGCCCGAATATGAAAAAATGGTGAGTATCATTGCCGAACGCTTCGGTTTGGATTCACTGAAATTTAATACAGTGGAAACATTGATTGAGGCTATCGGTCTGCCAAAATGTAAGGTTTGTACCCACTGTTTCGATGGTAGCAGTCATTTTTAATTGAAAAAAAAGGCTTGTAATCAGTCAAACTGACAAAAATAGCATAAAAAAGAGCAGGGAATTACTTTGTTATTCTCTGCTCTTTTTTTATCTTTACGGCACTATACGGAAAGAATAGTGAAGATGATTCTTCAATTAATAAGTAATTTTGAAATTGAGTAATATGACTTTAGTTGACAGATTTTTGAAGTATGTAAGCTTCGATACGCAGTCTGATGAAACCACAGGGACTACTCCCAGCACGCCGAAGCAGATGGTGTTTGCGCGCTATCTGAAATCGGAATTGGAAGCATTGGGCTTGGAAGAAATCAGTTTGGATGAACACGGGTATCTTTTTGCTACCCTTCCAGCAAATATAGACAGAGAAGTACCGACTATCGGTTTTATCTCTCACATGGATACCAGTCCCGACATGACTGGCAAGGACGTGAATCCGCGTATTGTGTCGCAATATGACGGTTCGGATATTGTGCTTTGTGCCGAAGATCAGATTGTATTGTCTCCGAAGCAGTTTCCGGAATTGCTCGATCATCAGGGGGAAGACTTGATTGTAACGGATGGCAAGACACTGCTTGGTGCTGACGACAAGGCCGGTATTGCCGAGATTGTATCAGCCATTGCTTATCTGAAAGATCATCCTGAAATCGAGCATGGTAAGATCCGCATCGGATTCAATCCCGATGAAGAAATCGGTGAAGGCGCTCATAAATTTGATGTGAAGCTGTTTGGCTGTGACTGGGCTTATACAATGGATGGCGGTGAGCGGGGCGAGCTGGAGTTTGAAAACTTCAATGCTGCTTCAGCCAAGATTACTTTCAAGGGCCGCAATGTGCATCCGGGCTATGCCAAGAACAAGATGATCAATTCCATTTTCCTGGCACATCAGTTTGCCGGGCTGTTGCCGGCTGACGAGCGTCCGGAACATACTGCCGGGTATGAAGGATTCTATCACCTGATGAATGTGCAGGGTTCTGTAGAAGAAAGCACGCTTACTTATATCATCCGTGACCATAGCCGTGAGAAGTTTGAAATGAGAAAGGCTAAAATCGAACGTCTGGTGGCTTGGGTGAACCAAGAGTATGGTGCTGGTACTGCAACGTTTGAATTGCATGACCAGTATTATAACATGCGCGAGAAGATTGAGCCGATGATGCACATTATTGATACGGCTTTCGAAGCGATGGAAGCTGTGGGCGTGAAGCCGAATGTAAGACCTATCCGTGGGGGTACAGACGGTGCACAGCTGTCGTTCAAGGGGTTGCCTTGTCCGAATATCTTTGCCGGTGGACTGAACTTCCACGGCCGCTATGAGTTCTTGCCGATTCCGAACTTGGAAAAGGCTATGCAAGTGGTGGTGAAGATAGCCGAACTGGTGGCTCGCCCGTAAACTTGAAACTGGATACTTAAAACTTAATACCGAAATAATATGAAAACCACTCCGTTTACAGAGAAACACATAGCACTGGGTGCTAAAATGCATGAATTTGCAGGTTATAATATGCCGATTGAATATTCGGGCATCATTGACGAACATCTCACCGTCTGCGAGAATGTAGGGGTATTTGATGTGTCTCACATGGGTGAATTCTGGGTGAAAGGACCCAAAGCACTGGATTTCCTTCAGAAGGTTACGTCTAACAATGTAGCTGTCCTCACACCCGGCAAGATTCAGTATACTTGCTTCCCGAATGAAGAGGGGGGAATTGTAGATGACCTGCTGGTGTATCATTATGAACCGGAAAAGTATTTGTTGGTGGTGAATGCCGCAAATATCGAAAAGGACTGGAACTGGTGTGTAGCTCATAATGCGGATGGTGCGGTGCTTGAGAATGCGTCAGACCGCATGGCACAGTTGGCCGTGCAGGGTCCGAAAGCGATTTTGGCTTTGCAGAAGCTTACGGACATTGATTTGGCTTCGATTCCTTATTACACGTTCAAAGTGGGTCAGATGGCTGGTGTAGATCAGGTGATTATCTCGAATACGGGTTATACCGGTGCAGGTGGCTTTGAAATTTACTTCTATCCGGAGTATGCTGACCAGATATGGAAGGCTGTGTTTGAGGCCGGAGAGGAGTTTGGCATTAAACCTGTGGGCTTGGGCGCTCGTGATACGCTGCGTCTGGAGATGGGATTCTGTCTGTATGGTAATGATTTGGACGACACAACTTCGCCTATCGAAGCCGGACTGGGCTGGATTACGAAGTTTGTGGATGGTAAGGATTTTACCAACAGGGCTATGCTTGAAAAGCAGAAGGCAGAAGGGGTGTCCCGTAAGCTGGTTGGCTTTGAAATGATCGACCGCGGAATTCCTCGTCATGGCTATTCTCTGGTCAACGCCGACGGTGAACCGATTGGAGTGGTTACATCTGGTACGATGTCGCCGATGCGTAAAATCGGTATCGGTATGGGCTATGTGAAGACGGAATACAGTAAGGCTGGTACCGAAATCTGTATCGATATGCGTGGCCGTAAGCTGAAAGCGGTAGTGGTGAAACCTCCATTTAGAAAATAGGTATTATTCAGATATGTATGTGGGGCTCCGGGCAAGTGTTTCTGCTTGTCTGGAGCTTTTTTGTTGCTTAACACGCAGAATTGTTGTAATTTTGCCGCAAATGAATAGCGGATTTATCCGCGTAGTTGTTATTGTTTTGTGTGAAAATTTAATACTGAAATGTCTCATTTACCTCCCTTGATTGCCGACCTCGCACTGATCTTGATTTGTGCGGGTGTGATGACACTGCTGTTTAAGAAGTTGAAGCAGCCTTTAGTCTTGGGCTATGTGGTTGCCGGTTTTTTGGCCAGTCCGCATATGCCTTATACGCCTTCTGTGATGGATACAGCCAATATCAAGACGTGGGCTGATATCGGTGTGATTTTCTTGCTTTTTGCACTGGGATTGGAGTTTAGTTTCAAGAAGATCGTGAAAGTAGGCGGATCGGCTGTCATCGCGGCGTGTACCATTATCTTCTGTATGATTCTGGTGGGTATCGGTGTCGGAATGGGATTCGGATGGCACCAGATGGACAGTCTCTTTCTCGGTGGTATGATTGCCATGTCGTCTACCACCATTATCTACAAGGCTTTTGATGATCTTGGGCTGCGGAAGAAGCAGTTTACCAGTCTTGTGCTCAGCATCCTGATTCTGGAAGATATCTTGGCCATTGTGCTGATGGTGATGCTTTCTACGATGGCGGTGCGTCATAACTTCGAGGGTGCTGAAATGCTCGAGAGCATTGCCAAGTTGCTATTCTTCCTCATCTTGTGGTTTGTGGTCGGTATTTATCTGATTCCTGAATTCCTGAAGCGTTGCCGCAAGTTTATGGGAGAGGAAACACTGCTGATTGTTTCGCTGGCGTTATGCTTCGGTATGGTGGTGCTGGCTGACCATACCGGTTTTTCGGCAGCTTTCGGTGCCTTTATCATGGGGTCTATCCTGGCTGAAACGATAGAAGCCGAAACGATTGACCGGTTGGTGAATCCTGTAAAAGACCTGTTTGGTGCCATCTTCTTCGTATCGGTAGGTATGATGGTGGATCCGGCAATGATTGTGGAATACGCTGTGCCTATTCTAGTCATAACGCTGGCTGTCATCTTGGGGCAGTCTGTGTTCGGCACCTTCGGTGTGGTGTTGTCGGGTAAGCCTTTGAAGACGGCGATGCAATGTGGTTTCAGTTTGACCCAGATAGGGGAGTTCGCTTTTATCATTGCTTCGTTGGGTGTATCTTTGAGGGTCACGAGTGATTTTCTATACCCCATCGTGGTGGCAGTTTCGGTTATAACGACTTTCCTTACCCCTTATATGATTCGGTTGGCGGAACCGGCTTCTACTTTTGTGGATGCTCATTTGCCCGAATCTTGGCGTAAGTTCCTGATGCGATACGCTTCCGGTTCGCAGACGGTGATTAATCACGATAACTTGTGGAAGAAGCTGATTGGAGCTATGCTGCGTATCACACTGGTGTATTCTATCGTCAGTATTTCGGTGGTAGCCCTGTCTTTCCGGTTTGTAGTGCCGTTCTTTCAGGCCAATCTTCCGTCGTTCTGGGCTTCGCTGCTGGGTGCGGTATTCACAATTTTGTGTATTGCTCCGTTCTTGCGGGCAATCATGATTAAGAAGAACCATTCAATCGAGTTTATGACCTTGTGGCACGACAGTCGGGTCAATCGCCTTCCGTTGGCTTCCACCATCATTATACGGGTGATGATTGCTGTCTTTTTCGTTATCTTTGTTATTTCCGGTTTGTTCCAGGTGTCAACCGGTCTGATGGCCGGCGTGGCTGTGCTGGTTGTCATGCTCATGGTGTGGTCGCGGCAGTTGAAAAAGCAGTCTATCTTAATAGAACGCCGTTTCTTTCAGAATCTGCGTTCGCGTGATGTGCGGGCCGAATATTTGGGTGAGAAGAAGCCCGAATATGCAGGACGCTTGCTTTCGCACGATTTGCATTTGGCCGACGTGGATATTCCCGGTGAGTCTGCCTGGGCGGGCAAGACATTGATGGAGTTGAATTTGGGCAAACGTTTTGGAGTGCATGTGGCCTCTATACTTCGCGGAAAGCGGCGTATCAACATTCCTGGTGGTTCGGTCCGTCTGTTCCCGATGGACAAACTTCAGGTTATCGGTACCGATGAACAGCTGAATCTTTTTAATGAAGCGCTTCTGAAGGGAGCGGAGGTTGATTGGGACGTATATGAAAAGAGTGAAATGACGCTGAAACAGTTGATCATCGACCGGGAGTCTGTATTCTTGGGCAAGACCCTGCGCGAATCGGGTATCCGTGATAAATACCATTGTATGATTGCCGGTGTGGAGAGTGAAGACGGCACACTCATGGTGCCGGATGCCAGTGTGCCTTTCAAAGAGGGGGATGTCATCTGGGTAGTCGGCGAAAAGGATGATGTGTATCAACTGATCAATTAAAAAAAAGAAAGGCGTATCATTCTTAGTCAGAGTTTGATACGCCTCTTTTTATGAGGTTCGAATGCGCTTGAATTAATCTGCTTGGCTAATAGGATTAGCGTATTTATTCTTCGCTGTCGAAATCGAATTCAAAGTCGAAATCATCCATAAATTCAGCAGTGGTAAAGTCTTCCAGCTGTCTGCGGTCTTTCTTTGTAGGACGTCCGGTGCCTCGAGCCCGATCGATAAATCCGCTGATTTTGCTCATTTCCAGCAGTTCATACTGATCCGGCGTGGTAACGTTTTCCATCATTTCAGGCACCATTTTTGCACCTACACGCTTTTCGATGGTTTGCAGCACTTTGAAGGAGTAGGTGATAGGTGGCTTCTTTACCTGAATCACGTCACCTGGTTTTATCATGCGGGCAGCCTTTACCTGTGATCCGTTCATGGTAACTCTGCCTTTCTTGCAGGCCTCTGCTGCGATGGTGCGTGTCTTGAAGATACGTACGGCCCACATCCATTTGTCTATTCTTGCTTCAGCCATGTCGTTTGATTGCTTTTTTATTTCTTGTTAAACTGGTTCATGGTGATGTTTATCCCTGCCAGGCAGAAACTTTTGACGATTTCTCCGGCTGTTTCCAGACGTTCGTCCATGGTTTTCCAGTCTTCTTCTGTAAAGTGTCCCAATACATAGTCCACCTGTCCGCCCCGGGGGAAATCATTTCCGATGCCGAAACGCAAGCGGGCATAGTTCTGTGTGCCCAGTGTGGCAGCGATATGTTTCAGCCCGTTGTGGCCGGCATCACTTCCTTTGCCTTTGAGGCGAAGGGAGCCGAAGGGGAGCGCCAAATCGTCCACGATAATCAGTACATTTTCCAATGGGATGTTTTCCTTCTGCATCCAATACCGTACAGCCGAACCGCTTAAATTCATAAAGGTGGAAGGCTTAAGCAGGATCAGCTGTCGTCCTTTGATAGAAAAACTGGTTGTGAATCCATAGCGTCCGTCAACAAAAGGCAGTGCATTGTTGGCTTTAGCCAATGCATCCACTGTCATAAACCCAATGTTGTGTCGGGTTTCGTGATACTCGGGTCCGATATTGCCCAGTCCGACAATCAAATATTTTATCATAGTGTTCTAAAAATCAAATTACTAATAATCTAATACTAAAAAAGAGTAAAGTAGACTAAGGATGAAAACACGTCCGGAGTAAGAGGAAAAGAAAAACGCAGATTAATACAAATTATTGCAGACTGAATATCTGCTTTAATCTGCATTAACCTGCGTTGGCAGTTATATCTCTTTTAAAGGGATATTTTCAATTATTTGCCAGCAGCTGCCTGAGCACCTCTTGCTGCACGAGTCAATTTAACTGCACAAACAACAGCTTCCTTAGCAGTGATCAATTCAAGACCTTCGTAGCTCAATTCGCCAACCTTGATTGTTTTACCCAATCCCAGGTTAGAAACATTGATAACCAGTCTTTCAGGGATTACGTTGTACAAAGCTTTCACTTTGATCTTACGCATCTGCAAAGCCAACTTACCACCGGCTTTCACACCTTCTGCCAAACCTTCCAAACGTACAGGCACTTCCATTACGATAGGCTTAACTTCGTTGATTTGGTAGAAGTCAACGTGCAGGATAGTGTCTTTTACAGGGTGGAACTGGATGTCCTTCAAGATAGCGTTTACTTTCTTGCCATCGATATCCAAGTTTACTACGTAGATGTGCGGAGTGTAAACCAAGTTACGGAGACCTTCGTTGGGTACAGTGAAGTGAACGATTTCTTCACCACCATAAAGTACACAAGGTACACCACCATTCTTACGGATAGCTTTCAATGCTCTTGATTGTTCAGAAGAGCGTTCTGCAATTGTTCTTGCAGTTCCTTTTACATCAATTGTTCTCATTGTTTTTACTAATTGTGTTACTCTAAATTAAGTTATTTTGCTTAATTCACCATCACACGATGTGGATATCACACGATGCTGCAAAAAAGCGGTGCAAAATTAGACTATTTTTTTGAATTAACAAAGAATTAGCCCATTAAAAATCAATATCTATTTTAAATTCAGCATCCAATTTGTCTTCTTCGTCTGCTTTTTTAGCTTTTTCATTCGGCAAATTTTCTGTATGGTTGCTGTATTCGCTTGTATCGTTGCGCTCGATGTATCTCACGGCCTCTTCAAGTCCGTTCATAAACTTCTGGAAGTCTTCCCGGTATAGGAAGATTTTATGTTTTTCGAAGCTGATTTGAGAGTCATCCCCTTCTCCGGTTATAACCTTTTTGCTCTCTGTTATGGCCAAGAACATCTCGTCTTTCCGATTCTTTTTCACATCGAGGTAGTAGATGCGTTTACCTGCTTTGATAGACTTGGAAAATACGATTTCCTTGTCATTCATGTCTGCGCTCATTTTCTTTTTTAAATCTTCCATGTCTTAATCGATCCTTTTGTAATCGGCTTCAAATTTGGATATTTTTTTTAAACTGTCAAAAGAAAATGGGAATAGAATGAAATACTATACAAAAAAATGTGATTTCTTTGTGGAAACTAATTTAAAATAGTTATTTTTGCAACTCAAAACAACAGTATTAATATTGAATATATGATCAACAGAGTTCTTATTCGTCTTAAGATTATCCAGATTGTCTATGCGTACTATCAGAATGGAAGCAAAAATCTGGACTCAGCGGAGAAAGAGTTATTCTTTAGTCTTTCAAAGGCGTATGACCTTTACAATTATTTGTTGATGCTGATGATAGCATTGACCGAGTATGCACAAAAGCGCATTGATGCGGCCAAAGCGAAATTGGCACCTACTAAAGAGGAACTCCATCCCAACACCAAATTTGTGGACAACAAGTTTATTGCTCAATTGGAAGTGAACAAACAATTGACAGAGTTCATGGCCAACCAGAAACGTACTTGGGCAAATGACCAGGATTTTATCAAGGATTTGTTCGAGAAAATAGCAGAAACCGATATATATAAGGAGTATATGGCTTCGGACGACTCTTCATATGAAGCAGACAGAGAGTTGTGGAGAAAATTGTATAAGACTTATATATTCAACAATCCGGCATTGGATGAGGTGTTGGAGGATCAAAGTTTGTATTGGAACGATGACAAGGAAATCGTAGATACATTCGTATTGAAAACAATTAAGCGCTTTGATGAGAAGAACGGTGCTGCACAGCCTTTGTTGTCTGAGTTCAAAGATGATGAAGACCAGGAGTTTGCTCGTCGCTTGTTCCGCCGTACGATATTGAATGCCGACTATTATCGTCATTTGGTCAGTGAAAATACCAAGAACTGGGATTTGGACCGTATCGCTTTCATGGATGTGATTATTATGCAGATTGCTTTGGCAGAAATTCTAAGTTTCCCGAACATTCCGGTGAGTGTTACGTTGAATGAATATGTAGAGATTGCCAAGCGGTATAGCACAGCTAAGAGCGGCAGTTTTATCAATGGTACCTTGGACGGAATTGTCAATCGTTTGAGAAAAAACGGTAAGCTGACTAAGAATTGATACCTTATATAATAGTACTAACTCAATAAAATGTGAATTATGAATCTGATGAATGTATTGTTGCAAGCTCCGGTTGCAGGCCAGGGTGGTGAGTACATGTGGATCATGTTGATACTGATGTTTGTTATCATGTATTTCTTCATGATTCGTCCTCAAAACAAAAAGCAAAAAGAAATTGCTAATTTTCGCAAGGCTTTGCAGGTAAATCAGCATGTGATGACTGCTGGTGGCATCCATGGTGTAGTGAAGGAAATTGCAGACGACTATATCGTTCTCGAAATTGCTTCAAATGTGAAGATCAAAATTGACAAGAACTCGATTTTTGCTGATGCTTCGGCTGTAAACAATCAGGCTAAGTAAATCGTTTGATAAGAATAGCGTATGTTCGATTGTAAGAGTATTAGAAATATATACTTAAAGCAATCTAAAAGAATTAAGGATTTTCTGCTCAGTGATAAGAGCAGGGAGTTCTTAATTTTTTTATTTTTCTTTTTTGTTGCCAGCGGCTTCTGGTTGCTTCAGACACTCAATAGTGATTATGAGGCTGAATTTTCTATTCCCGTGCGCATGAAGGATTTGCCCAATCACGTGGTGCTGACTTCCGAACCTCCTTCTGAACTTCGTATCCGGGTAAAGGATAAGGGCACTGTGCTCTTGAATTATATGTTGGGTAAGAGCTTCTTTCCCATTCATTTTAGTTTTCCCGACTATCAAGGCAAAAATAGTCACGTGAAGATTTTTGCATCTGATTTTGAGAAGAAAATAGCTGTTCAGCTCAATGCCTCGTCTAAGATTGTTTCCATCCAACCGGATACGCTGGATTACATCTATTCGGAGGGTAAGTCCAAACGGGTGCCGGTTCGTTTTCAAGGGCGTATCACTGCCGGTATGCAGTATTATATTTCCGACACGATTTGTACTCCGGACTCTGTGCTGGTTTATGCTCCGGAAAATATGCTTGGAAGCATCACGGCTGCTTATACGAAGAAAATGGAGCTGGAGAATATTCTGGATACAACGCGTATGCAGTTGCCTTTGCTTGCTCCCAAAGGAGCAAAATTTGTGCCGTCGGTGGTGGACATGACTTTTCCGGTTGATATCTATACAGAAAAAACGGTTGAGGTTCCTTTGGTGGGTGTTAATTTTCCGGAAGATAAAGTGTTGCGTGCTTTCCCTTCCAAAGTGCAAATCACTTTTCAAGTGGGGTTGAAGCAGTTCCGTCAGGTACAGGCCAGCGATTTTGTAATCAACGTGCCTTATGATGAACTGCTGCAATTGGGGGCCGACAAATATACTGTGCGGCTCAATGCTTGCCCTAAAGGTATCACTCAAGTGCGTATTCTTCCTGAGCAAGTTGATTTTTTGATAGAACAAGTATCTTCTTATGGCGATTAAAATTGGTATAACAGGCGGTATCGGCAGTGGCAAGAGCGTGGTTTCATGGCTGCTCGAAATGATGGGTGTTCCGGTGTATATTTCCGATGTGGAAGCCAAGCGGCTGATGCATACGGATGAGGTGGTACGTAGGGAACTCATCGCATTGGTAGGCGAGGATGTTTATCAGGGAGGGCAGCTCAATCGCCCGTTGCTGGCATCTTATATGTTCGGGTATCCGCAGCGGATGGAAAAAATCAATCGCATTGTTCATCCGCAGGTGAAGGCGGATTTCCGCAGGTGGGTAGCTGAACATTCGCATGCAGATTGGGTGGCGATGGAGTCGGCTATTCTCATTGAAGCCGGATTCCGGGAGGAAGTAGATTTTCTGGTGACTGTGTATGCTCCGTTGGAAGTAAGGGTGGAGCGGGCCGTAAAGCGTGACAGCTCTACGCGCGAACTCGTCTTGAAACGAATCCAGTCGCAGATGAGTGATGAAGAGAAAAAGCAGAAAGCTGATTTTGTGATTGTGAATGATAATGAAACATCGTTAATTCCGCAGGTTTTGGAACTTATTTCTTTTCTATCTAAAAATAATCATTACCTTTGTCGGGCAAAAAAATAATTAATTAATCGAAACCATTTTTTTACTATGTTGAAGACTATCTTGTCTATCTCCGGAAAACCGGGATTGTACAAACTTATTTCGCAGGGAAAAAATATGCTGATTGTAGAATCAATCAGTGCCGAGAAAAAACGCTTTCCAGCTTATGGTAACGAGAAAATTATCTCTTTGGCTGATATAGCGATGTATACGGATGAGGATGAAGTGCCTTTGTATGAAGTGTTGGAATCAATCAAAACAAAGGAACAGTCTGCACCGGTTGCTCTTGAACCTAAGAAAGCTACTCCGGAACAGTTGCGTAACTTCTTGGCTGAAGTATTGCCGAACTTTGACCGCGATCGTGTTTATGTAGCAGATATCAAGAAGCTGATTTCTTGGTACAATATTCTTGTAAACAACGGTATTACTGAATTTAAGCCGGAGGTAAGCAAGGAAGAAACTGCAGAAACTGCAGAAACTGCAGAATAAAGATCTTATTTATCTGATTATAAAAGAAGCAAATTCCTCTCTTCTTTTAAAACGAAATTACCCCTGTTACATTTCTGTAGCAGGGGTAATCTTTTTGTCAAGGTGCATCAGGCGCCTCTCTTCTGTTTCCGTTTAGGTAGATCGGGGTCAGTTTTTGAAATCAAGCCCGTTGCCTGAAGCATTTACATCCACGATAATGGCTTTGCTACGGTCCACTTCCTGCGCCAGCAGCTTCTTCGACAAGTCATTCAGCAGATAGCGCTGGATAGCTCGTTTCACCGGACGGGCACCAAACTCGGGATCAAAGCCCACTTCGGATAAGAAGTTTACAGCACCTTCTGTCAGTTGCAGAGCGACTCCGTTGCCGGCAAGCATCTTCTGTACGCTTTGAATCTGCAGGAGGACAATTTGTTTGATCTCTTTTTCTGTGAGCGGCAAGAACATGATTGTTTCATCGATACGGTTGAGGAATTCCGGACGAATGGTCTTTTTCAGCATATTCATCACTTCCGTTTTCGTCTCTTCTACTACCTGTTCCTTGTTGGCACTGTTCAGCTTTTCCATTTGACTTTGTATATAGGAGCTACCCATATTGGACGTCATAATGATGATGGTGTTCTTGAAATTGACCACTCTGCCCTTGTTGTCGGTCAGACGTCCGTCATCCAGTACTTGCAGCAGGATGTTGAATACATCCGGATGGGCTTTTTCGATTTCATCAAACAGCACCACAGAGTATGGTTTCCTTCTGATAGCTTCTGTCAATTGTCCGCCTTCATCGTAGCCCACGTATCCCGGAGGCGCTCCAACCAGTCGTGACACACTGTGTTTCTCCTGGTATTCACTCATGTCGATTCGAGTCATCATGGTCTCGTCGTCAAACAGAAATTCTGCCAGTGCCTTGGCCAGTTCGGTTTTACCTACACCAGTCGTACCGAGGAAGATAAAGGAACCGATGGGGCGTTTGGGATCTTGCAATCCGGCACGGCTCCGGCGCACGGCATCAGCTACTGCTTCAATCGCTTCATCTTGGCCGATTACTCTTTTGTGGAGTTCTTCTTCCAAGTGCAGCAGTTTGTCTTTCTCGCTTTGCAGCATTTTGCTTACCGGAATACCCGTCCACCGGGATACGACATCTGCAATGTCTTCTGCATCCACTTCCTCTTTTATCATGGCTTTGTCACCCTGCATGTCTCGCAGTTGCTGCTGTGTGGCTTCAATCTCTTTGTCCAATGCCTGCAGTTTGCCATAACGAATTTCGGCTACTTTTCCGTAGTCACCTTCCCGTTCGGCTTTCTCGGCTTCAAACTTCAGGTTTTCTATCTCTACCTTATTCTGCTGGATTTTGTCCATCAGCGTCTTTTCGCTCTGCCATTTGGCTTTGAACGATTTCTCCTGTTCCTTCAGCTCAGCCAGCTCCTTGCCGATCTGTTCCAGTTTCGGTTGGTCATTCTCGCGTTTGATAGCCTCCCGTTCAATCTCCAACTGTTTGATTTTGCGGGATATCTCATCCAATTCTTCCGGTACGGAATCCACTTCCATTCTCAGTTTGGCTGCAGCTTCATCCATCAGGTCAATGGCCTTGTCGGGCAAGAAACGGTCGGTGATATACCGGCTGCTCAGTTCCACGGCAGCAATAATGGCATCGTCTTTGATACGTACGTGGTGATGGTTCTCGTAGCGTTCCTTCAGTCCACGCAGGATGGAAATCGTACTCAGGTTGTCCGGTTCGTCCACCTGTACAATTTGGAATCGCCGTTCCAGTGCCTTGTCCTTTTCGAAGTATTTCTGATATTCGTCCAAGGTCGTGGCACCGATGGAACGCAGTTCGCCACGCGCCAGGGCCGGTTTCAGGATGTTGGCTGCATCCATAGCACCTTCTCCCTTTCCGGCACCCACCAAGGTATGGATTTCATCGATGAAGAGAATGATGTCGCCGTTTGACTTCTTCACTTCATTGACAACAGACTTCAGTCGTTCTTCAAACTCACCTTTGTATTTGGCACCAGCCACAAGCGCACCCATGTCCAATGAGTACACCTGCTTGTTTTTCAGGTTTTCCGGTACGTCTCCGCGCAGGATACGATGTGCCAGTCCCTCTACGATGGCTGTCTTACCTGTACCCGGTTCACCAATCAATATCGGATTGTTTTTCGTACGGCGGCTCAAAATCTGCAACACCCGTCGTATTTCTTCGTCTCGTCCGATGACAGGGTCCAGTTTGCCGCTCCGGGCTGCTTCGTTCAGGTTGATAGCGTATTTTTCGAGCGACTGATACGTATCTTCACTCGATTGAGAAGTGACCTTTTCGCCTTTTCTCAATTCAGTGATGGCATTCCGTAATTCCTTTTCTGTCATGCCGGCATCTTTCAGAATTGTTGCTACCGTGCTTCTCACAGTGAGCAGTGCCAAAATAATATGTTCCAGCGAGACAAATTCGTCTCCCATTTCCTTGGCATACTGCAATGCTTTTTGCAGCACTTCGTTTGCTTCCCTGCTCAGATACGGCTCACCTCCGGAAACTTTCGGCAGCGAGTCAATCTGCTTGTCCACAACAAGTGCTACTTGAGGTCCGTTCATTCCCAGTTTTTGGAAGATGAAGTTGGTCACATTTTCGCCCACTTTCATCACTCCATGCAAGATGTGAACAGGTTCAATGGCCTGTTGTCCCCGGCTTTGTACCAGGTTCACGGCTTCCTGCACCGCCTCTTGCGATTTGATTGTAAAATTGTTAAAGTTCATATTGTGGTCTCCTTTCTTTTTTCTGTTCATTTATAACACTTCTGAGGGTGCAAAAGATTTGCCAATGTGTAAAATATGACAAAATAGCATGAATATTAAGCAGTTACAGACAATTTGTCGTGCTGTTTATAGGAAAACTGACGATTTTACCGGTCATATGAAAACAGATATAAAAGGTTTGTTGTATCTTTACCCCCGTGTAAGAGAAGGCATGCTCAAAGGATGTGTGTATGTGCTTTTTACATTGGTATTGAAATGTTGTTCTTAATATAATATGGTATGAATAGTAAACCACAGATTAAATTGGCCGAAACCGTTGTACTTGTAGATGCGAGTTATTTGAATTTTGTCGTATCCTATATGAAAGGATTCTATGAAAAAGTATTGGGACGTGTCTTGCAGGATATGGATGTTTCTATTTGGGCCACTTGTCTTACGTTGGATGCCGGAATTAAGGAAGGTGCCAATGATATACAGTTTTTGTTTGTTTACGACAACACACACCCTTCTCTGGTGCATGCCATTCCTTCTGATTTGACGAAAGACTTGAACGGTGTTGCGTTTCGGTGTCCCTATGGAGAGTATTCGTTTGCCAGTGTACCTACCGAAGGTATGGTGACTCGTGAAGAACTGTTTTTAGATCTGCTGTCCATCGTTGCCGATTCGGCTGATGTGAAGCGCATTCTGGTGGTCGGCTTTCAAGAGGAATACGGTGAGAAACTGGTTGCTGCATTGAATGAGATCAAAGGCAAAGATGTGATACAGTTTCTGATAGGTGCGCCTGCAAGTGCGGACAATTACCGTTGGGATACCCTGGCTTATCCTGTCATGCAGGCGTTGGGCATCCGCGGCGACGAAATCTGATTCGTAACCGCTTCTCCTCCGTTTTTATATCCATCTGTCAATCTGTACGCTTATGTCTGATTTCCGTCTGAAAGTATTTCAAAGTGTGGCCAAGAATCTAAGCTTTACCAAAGCTTCGCAAGAGCTGTTTGTCAGCCAACCTGCCATCACCAAGCATATCCGTGAGTTGGAGAGTTGCTATCAAGTGCGCCTGTTCAACCGGCAGGGGAGTAAAATATCACTGACTGATGCCGGTGAACTGTTGCTGAAGCATTGTGAAAAAATACTGGAGGACTATAAGCAGTTGGAATATGAGATGCACTTGCAGCATAATGAATGTATGGGGGAGTTGAAGTTGGGTGCCAGTACCACGATTGCTCAGTACGTGCTTCCTCTTTTGCTGGGCCGTTTCATTGCTAAGTTTCCGCATGTCGACCTGTCGTTGATGAGTGGAAATTCGCGTGAGGTGGAAACGGCTTTGCAAGAGAATCGTATCGATTTGGGGTTTGTTGAAGGTATTTTTCGTCTGCCTAATCTGAAATATACCCTGTTTCTGAAAGACGAACTGGTGGCTGTAGTGCCGGTGCACAGCCGGTTGAAGCTTCCGGATGAAATTACTCCGGAGTGCTTGACAGACATTCCTCTGGTGTTGCGTGAACGGGGATCCGGTACGTTGGATGTGTTTGAGAGGGCTTTGCTTCATCATAATCTTAAACTGTCTTCTTTGAATGTGCTGATGTATCTGGGAAGTACCGAGAGTATCAAGCTTTTTATTGAAAATACCGACTGTATGGGAATCGTTTCTATCCGTTCGGTTCATAAAGAATTGGCTGCAGGCGTTCTGCGGGTTATCGATATCAAGGGAATGCCTATGCAGCGTGAATTCAACTTTGTACAGTTGCAAGGGCAGGAGGGGGGACTTTCCTCCGTTTTTATGCGTTTTGCATCCCATCACGTTCCTTTTTGATTGTTGGAGGTGACTTTTTATAAAATGTAACACAAATGTAAAGTCTGGTACTTTTTACAAACCGAAGTTGGTATTCTGATGTCTGATGAAATAAAGTTGTAACATGTGTGTCGTTCCTTTGCAGCCAACAAGGAATTTGACATATTATGGTACAAAAAAAGAAAGAAAATCCCTATTTGGAACGGGATTTCAGTTGGATGTATTTCAACCGGCGTATTTTACAAGAGGCTACGCGTCCTCATGTCCCGCTATTGGAGCGAATGTCGTTTTTAGGCATCTATTCCAATAATCTGGATGAGTTTTTTAGGGTTCGGATGGCTTCGCAGAGCCGCATAGCCGAATGTATGGATAAAACGGCTTCGCGTGAGCGCGAACATGCCCGTAAAATCATCAAGCAAATAGGTAAACTGAATGCACGTTATGTGAAAGAGTATTCGGATGCTGTGCATCAGGTTATCAGTGAATTGAATAAGGAAAACATCTGTCTGCTATCGGATACTGACTTGACTCCCGAACAGTTGTCTTTCATTCAGACTTATTATAAGGAGCAGTTGAGCGGTTCCATCGTTCCGATTTGGTTTTCGGCTGTCAAACTGCTCGATTGTGAGAACGACGAGAATATTTATCTGGCAGTCAAGGTGAGCCGTCAGCATCCGAAGGCAAGTTCCGATTATGCGTTTCTTGAACTTCCTGTCAGTGTGTGCGGGCGTTTTGTCCGTTTGCCCGATCAGGATGGAAAAAGTTATCTGATGTATCTTGATGATGTCATCCGTTGTTCTCTTCCTCTGGTATTTGAAGGACTGGGTTATACTGATTTTGAAGCGTATGCCTTCAAGTTTACCCGCGATGCCGAAATGGAAATCGACAATGATTTGCGTACAGGCATGCTGCAGAAGATCTCCAAAGGGGTGAAAAGTCGCCGCCGAGGTGAGCCGCTCCGCTTTCTTTACGACAGTGAAATGCCAAAGGATTTGTTGAAACGTCTGCTGAAGAAGCTCGATCTGGACAGTTTGGATACGGTGCTCGAGAGTGGAAGGTATCAGAATCACAAGGATTTGATGCGTTTTCCTGATTGCGGACGTAAAAATTTGAAGTATCCGGCTTGGCCTTCTATTCTGAAAAAGGAACTGGATGGCCCAGACAGTATTCTGCATAAGATTCAGGAGAACGATCGTTTTATTCATGTTCCTTTTCATCATTTTGACTCCTTTATCCGCGTGCTTCAAGAAGCAGCAGTGAGTAAACAGGTGGCCAGTATAAAAATTACGCTCTATCGGTTGGCCAAGGAATCCAAAGTGGTAAAAGCATTGATTGGTGCGGCCCGCAACGGTAAAAAAGTAACGGTGGTCATCGAACTGCTTGCCCGCTTTGATGAGGCTTCCAACATTGACTGGTCGAAGAAGATGCAGGATGCAGGGATTAAGGTGATTTTCGGGGTTGAAGGATTAAAAGTACACTCCAAGATTACCTATATCGGCATGAAAACGGGTCGGGATATTGCTTGTATCAGTACGGGAAATTTCCATGAAGGCAATGCCCGTATGTATACGGACTGTATGCTGATGACTGCTTCCTCTCATTTGGTGAAGGAGGTCAATACGGTGTTTGATTTTATTGAGCGTCCTTATAGCCCGGTGAAGTTCAAAGATTTGCTGGTGTCTCCCAATGATATGAAGAAAAAGTTCCTGACGCTTATTGACAATGAAATAAAAAATAAGAGAAACGGAAAGCCGGCTTATATTCAAATCAAGGTTAATCATATCACTGATCCGGATATCGTAAATAAACTTTATGAAGCTTCACAGGCTGGTGTGGATGTGGATTTGGTGGTACGGGGTAACTGTTCGCTGGTGCCAGGTATTCCTGGTGTGAGCAGCCACATTCGTATTCATGGCATTATCGACCGTTATCTGGAGCATTCGCGTATCTTTATTTTTGCAGACGGTGGAGAAGAGAAAGTGTTCATCGGTTCAGCCGATTGGATGCCGCGTAACTTGGATCATCGTATTGAGGTGATAGCGCCTATTTACGATCCTGCTATCAAAGGCGAGATGAAACGCATTGTGGAATACGGTCTGAAGGATACGCTGCAGGGACGTATTGTGGATGGTAAGGGTGGAAATGAATTTTGGACATCCGATGAGGTGACCCCTTTCCGTTCGCAGGAAGCGCTCTATAATTATTATGCTGCTGTAAATGAAGAAGAATAAAAAAAGTAATCCATTAACTATGATAACAAAAGGATTAAAGGTGCCCGACAGTGGAACCAATTATGCAGCCATCGATATTGGTTCGAATGCCGTACGTTTATTGATTAAGCATGTGGAAAAAGATAGCAATGGGGTTCCACATTTTTCGAAGGTCTTGCTTTTGCGTATTCCACTTCGTTTGGGATTTGATGTGTTTGCCATGGGCAAGATTTCGGAGCAGAAAGAAAAAAATCTCATCCGGCTGATGAAATCATATCGCCATATCATGAAAATATACGATGTGGACAGCTATCGTGCCTGTGCCACGTCGGCTATGCGTGATGCTGCAAACGGCATGCAAATCATTAAGTACATCCGGAAGAAGACGGATATCAAGATTGACATCATCGATGGGCAGGAAGAGGCCAGAATGATATACAACAATCACATTGAACAGTTGGAAGACCGTACGGGGAATTATATGTATGTGGATGTGGGAGGCGGCAGCACTGAAATCAACCTGCTTTCGCAGGGCGAACTGGTGTGTAGCCGGTCGTACAATATTGGTACGGTGCGCATTCTAAATCAGGCGGTGAAGGATAGTGAATGGCAGCGTTTGAAAGACGATATGGCCGCGTTGGCATTGTCGTATTCTCAGATTAACATCATCGGTTCGGGCGGGAATATCAACAAACTGTATCGGCTGGCTGATAAAAAAGACAAGAAGCAGAAGCGGATGACGGTGGATACCCTTCGTCAGCTCTATGATTCGCTGAAGGTGCTTACGGTGGAAGAGCGTATGGAACAGTATGGTCTGAAGCCCGACCGCGCGGATGTGATTGTGCCTGCCGGAACGATTTTTCTGACAATCGCAGACTTAATTCAGGCTGCTTTTATCTACGTACCGGTGATTGGCTTGTCGGATGGTATCATTGATAATTTGTATGTCAATGATGTCATTGACAGTCGTGTGGTTTGAACTTTGTGATTTTCTTTATTCATCCATAAGATTTAATTTCGTACCTTTGCGGCCGGTTAAAAAGATTGTAGATTATGGAATTGCCAAAGGATCCGATGATGCTGTTCAGTGTCATCAATATGAAATTACGTGATTGCTATGCATCACTGGATGAATTGTGTGAAGATTTAAATGTCGATAAGGACGAAATTGTGAATCAATTGAAAGCTGTCGGTTTCGAATACAGTGCCGAACACAACAAGTTCTGGTAATTTACTTGCCGTACTGCTGACAGATAAGGAACAGAAGCGTTGCCGTGTCTTTTTTATAAGACTTTGGCAACGCTTTGCTTTTTTATTCTGTTTCCATTGCTTATATTTGTATTGCAACAAATTGATAAAACGATAAATACAATGTAATATGGGATGTTTATTGAATATTTTGTGGTTGTTATTCGGCGGTTTGGTCGTTGCAGTTGAATATGCGCTTAGCAGTCTGATTTTGATGCTGACAGTTGTAGGTATCCCTTTTGGATTGCAGACGATGAAACTGGCTGTTCTGGCTTTATGGCCGTTTGGCAAAAAAGTGGTGTATCGTAATGGCTCTGATGGCTGTTTGTCCTTGGGAATGAATATTCTGTGGATTTTGGTGGGAGGATTTTCCATTTGTCTTACTCATCTCGCTTTGGGCTTATTTTTGTGTATAACGATTGTGGGTATTCCTTTCGGAATGCAACATTTTAAAATGGCATCGCTGGCATTGACTCCTTTTGGAAAGGACATTGTCGATGACGTAGCTTAACCGATACGGCAAAAGTGAGGGCTGTCTGCTCTCACTTATTTTTATGGATGTGGATGTGTCAACGTTCCGTTTGGAGATATTTGCCTCTACTATAGAGAGCTGTGGGTGTAATCTCTATATTGGGGAATCATGACACATCTTTTTTTATCTTTCTTTTCTCTTCTTTTTCTTCTCTTGTTAATAAAAATAAAAATCCAAAATCTGCATTTAACTTCCTTCTTGATTCAGGTTCTAATTTACAAAGCATGCACGAAAAGGGTTGGCTTGTCTTTATGATGAGTGGGTGTTTCCCGACGTGATGTGTGAGATTAGAATCGTATTACATGATAGATGAAAAGATAATTCGTGAGACTTTTGCACTGGATGCTGAACGGGGATTCAAGTTGCTGATGGACGCTTATCAGCAGTCTATATATCATTATATCCGCCGGCTGGTGGTTTCTCATGATGATGCTGAAGATGTGTTGCAAGAGGTCTTTATTCGTGTGTATCGTCACTGGGGACAGTTCAGGGAGGATAGTTCGCTGTCTACCTGGATATATCGCATTGCCACAAACGAGAGTCTGCGTTGGCTGAATAGGCGTAGACAGGAAGGGGTGGTGTCGGCAGAGGATGTGCAGGAAGAACTGATGAATAAGTTGAAGGCATCCGATTATATTGATTATGAGAATGAGTTGGCGGTGAAGTTTCAAGAGGCTTTGCTGAGTTTGCCCGAAAAACAACGGCTGGTATTCAACTTGCGGTATTATGATGAACTGGATTATGAGGAAATAGCGCGGATATTGGATTGCAAGGTTGATACGTTGAAGGTAAACTACCATTACGCGAAGGAGAAAATAAAGGAGTATATTGTAAACAGATAGGACAATGGAAAAAGATTTTGATTTTGATTCGATAGGTAAGCAGACGCCTTATGTTGTGCCTGACGGTTTTTTTGATTCTATGCAGCAGGAGGTGCTGACTCGTGTGGCAGCAGATCGCTCCAGATTACAGAAAAGGAGACGGATGTTGTGGGGAGCGGTTGCCGTTGTGGCTTTGGTAGCCGGACTGTGCTTCCTTCCGTTTTTCCATTCTGCCGACAAGGCTCCATTGCCGTCTGCTCGGGTCTTGGCGGTGGAAAACGGGACGGCTGTTGATCCGATTGATCAATGGATTAGTGAATTGTCGGATGAGGAGTTGGAAGAGCTCGTCAGCTTCTCTGAAAACGATATATTTTTAGATTAACTGTTTTAATTATTGATTTTAAACTGAATGAGTATGAAAATGAGAGTTATGTATGCGGTGTTGGCCGTTTTCTTTTTGGGAAATGTATGTTCTTTATCGGCTCAAAACAAAGAGGCAAGGGTGAAAAAACAGCGTCCTGCACCGGAACAAGTGATGAAGATGCAGGTGAATCAGATGGTAAGTCGGCTGATGCTGGATGATGCTACGGCTGCCAAGTTTGTGCCGGTATATGAAAAATACCTCACAGAACTGCGTGACTGCCGTCTGATGAACCGCCAGTCGAAAAGGGGAGCAGCGGCTGTGGATAGCACGGCAGGCAGAGCACCGAAGCAGGCTCTGACAGATGCTGAAGTTGAGAAAATGCTGAAAAACAGATTTGCACAAAGCCGTAAGATGCTGGATGTCCGTGAAAAGTATTATGGTGAATTCAGCAAAATCTTGTCTCAAAAGCAAATCCTGAAGATTTACCAGCAGGAAAAAAGCAATATGCATCAGTTCAGAAAAGAATTTGACCGCAGAAAAGGATTGAAGCAGAGACAGGGACGTCCTTTGGCGCATAAGTCGTGTCAACAATGCCCATTGCACCACGCAAAATGATGGAATGAAGTTTTTCCTTTGTTTTTTATGATAAAAGAGGATGTGTCGTTCGCTCCGATTTCTGTAAGCGCTTTGACACATCCTCTTTTCTTTGTTTCAAGTAGTATGCCGCTTGGGCGGACAGATTCTTCTGTATGGATTATATTTCAAATTCAGGCAAGTAGTCGCTGAGTGCTTTCTCCACTTTCTGTCCCTTCACTTGGTCGGTGATAAAGGTCTTTCCTTCTTTCTTACCGGCATCATAATGCAAACTTACGTTTTCTTTGGTGTTGCGGATGCGGATGAAGGCTTTTCCCTTTTCGCTCAGGTTGCATTGAATCTCCCAATTACCCACGTGCAGCGTGTTGCCTTTGCGGACAACTTGGATATTCTCCCGGTTGGCTCCGTGTGTATCCATGACTGTCAGGAAACGGGCTACCGTACAAGGAACTGTGGTGGAGGAGAAATGCCAGTGGTTAGGGTATTTCACCGTTTTGCCTTGTGCATTGGTTACGTTTTTCCAGTTGGTGGGTTCACAGAAGAAGGTATCTGTCTGTGCCACTTCGCTGGAAGCGGAGCAAAACAGGTGGGCTACTGAAGTTCCTCCGGCTTTGTTTTTTCCGGTAACGGTCACTCTATCTGCCTGTTGTTGTACCTCCATGGGTAGTTCAACCGTATGGAGCAGATAGCTCCAGGTTACCTCTTTCTTGCCTTCCAGTTCGTCATAGATGACATAGACTCCCGTTTGTCCCAATTGCACGATGTGGCGGCGGAACAGATCAACCTGATTTTCATCCCATCCCTTTTCCGGCGTGTATTGTGTACCGCTCAGCTGTCCTCGCTCCAACCACAAGGGTGCCGTTACTTTGCCGTAGGCATTCGATGCATCTCCCACCAGGTAGGCTATTTTTTCTCCTTCATACCAACGGGGAATCCAGCCGTATCCTTCTGTTCCGATCTTCTGCGTCATTCCGTTTACCAATATACTGTTGTGTGCACGGGTATTGCGATAGGCATACATGCAATGGTCGTCGGTGAAGCCGGTGCGGTGTCCGCTGCTATAGAAGATGGCTTTTCCTCCATAGAATGTATTGAATGCATTTTGGTTGGCCAATGCATGAGAGGTAGAGCCATAAGGGCTGGAGCGGAAAGAAAGCATGGCATTGCGGGCAATGTCTCCCAGGGCCGTATGCATGGTTGCGATTCCAGTCTCGTTGAATATCTTGGCCGAAGGCAGTTCGCCGAGTGAATGTACTTCCGTTGGCAACGCACGCGGAGTAATGCAGCGGTACCAGGTCAGGTCACCCGATTTTCTGAGGAAGGTTTTCTTCATGAGGTCGGGCTCTTTTTCTAGTATGGTCCGAGCATAGGCTGCCGCCCAGGGATTGTTACATTCCCGGGCCAGCGCATCGGCATATCCCACCCGTGTTCCGTTGGGTTGCATCTTGGTTTCATGTGAATTGCCGTGGCCGGCCGATTTGGAGAATGGCGGCTGGTGATAGATGACATACAAAGCATTGTTGTTATACCACGGGTCGGCAAAGAAATCAAATCCGCTGATGCGTTTGTAGAAGGCAGGCACTTCAATCAGTGTACGCAGGTTTACATGGAAATAGGAATCTCCGTTGTGCCACCCTCCGTCTGTGTTCAGTCCCGGCAATCTCGACACCCATTCATTGTAGCAATAATCCACCCAGGTGGAAGCCAACGGCAACTCTCCGTATGTGGCAAAGGCTGCCATGTTGAGGATGCGGAAAGTCATCTGCCACACATGGTTGTCGGCAATGCGGTTTTCAAGGTGATTCACGTATTCATGGTAAAACTTCTTTCCGTTGTCGCGGATAGTTTTCAGCAACAGTTGCTTTTCTGCCGGTGTAAGGAGGTTATACCAAGCATCATAAGCTGAAGTGCTCATGGAAAGAATGGTGGAGCGGTTGAAATCACCTGCAAAATACTTGCTGTCTTTCCATGAAAGAATTTCCGACAACCGTTTCATTCCTTCTTTGTAGTACACTTCGTTTTTGGTCAGCAGATAGGCTCTCACCATGGCTTCGATGTTGGCTTCTTCGCGGTCCACTATCTTGCGGCTTTCCCTGATCAGTGCAGAACGGTATTGCACGATGTTGGTCAGCTTCACCACCTTTGTCGTATCAATTTCCTCTTCCAGATGCTTCAGCGGGTGGCTGAGACATTTCTGGGCTTTTGTGATATACTGTTTCGCTTCGGGATTCTGCTTGTTGCGTGCAATGATATGGTCCCAATCGGCTGCATCGAGCAAAATACGGGGATGCGTTTTGGGTAGTTTTTTCAGCACTTCCTGTAAGGAAGGCGGATTGAAAGTACGGGTCTGATCGTCGATGAAGAATTTATAGACGGGCGACCATTCCTCTTTTCCGTCTTTGTCAACGTAGGCATGCTGCCAATACCATGTACCTTTTTCAAACAGCTGGTAAGGATTGAAAAAAGCCCAATTTCTTTCGGCTGTGATGACATGAGTCTTGAATTCCGGATCGCGTGCAATGCGGATACGATATGTTACTTCCGGTTTGAAGTCTTTGCCTTCAACACCATCTAACACGGCGCCCAAATGCGGATATTTGTCGGGCCACATGAACCGGGGAGGATTGAGTGCACTCCGCTTCCCGTCCAGTGGAGAGGGGGGCTCACGCACCTCATGCATCAGGGTCGGTTGGTCAAGACGCAGGATGCTTTTCTGTGCATTTCCGTTTGCGGTCAGTAGCCATGCGGCTATGAATATAAGTGGTATTCGTCTGTACATAAGTTACTTTTCTATTCAGTGTGTCTTTTAGAGGGTTAGAAAAATAAAGAGGCAGCACCTAAACTTCCGGCTTTGTTGCCCAATGCCGCAGCCATGATGACGGTATTCACTGCGCAGTCGGCCATGGCGTAGCGGTGTGCCCTTTCGCTTATTTTCTGAATGTAGAAATCTCCGGCTTCCGACAATCCGCCTCCGATAACAATTTTCTGGGGACTGAAGATATTGATGAATCCGGCAATGCCATGTCCCAGATAGTCGCAGTGTTGCTCCAACGATTCCACAGCAACGGGATTCCCTTCTTTGTACAGGCGCACTATCAGTTCGCCGTTGATTTCTTCATCGGGATAGGACAGTCCGGCTGCTTTTGCGCGCTGCGCAAACTGGCGTACCAAGGCAGAAGTTGATGCATAATGTTCCAGGCAGCCCACGGCTCCGCAGTTGCAGGGCTCTCCGTTTGCTATCAAAGGAACGTGTCCCAGTTCGGTGCCGCGGTTGGCAAAGCCGTTGAAGAGTTTGCCGTCGATGACAACAGCTCCTCCGATACCCGTACCTACTGTCAGAAAAACAACATGCGTGTCACCTTTTCCGGCTCCGTACATGGTTTCACCCAGTCCCATCAGATTGGCATCATTTCCCAGCATCACAGGCAACTTCACGATGGCTTCGATGCGGTCGGCCAGTGGCAGGTTTTCCCATCCTTTGATGTTTTCAGCACCGCCCAGCACGATGCGGTTTGTATTGTCCACGATGCCCGGTGTGCCGATACCGATTCCTTTGACTTCTACATTGAGTTGCTGTGCAGCAGCTTGCACCTCCTGTATGGCTGTGACCAGTTGGGTGATGACAGCATCAGCAGATATGTGTGCGTTCGACGGTAGCTTCCCTTGAAAATGAAATACGCCTTCATTGTCAATAAGGGCGTATTTCACAGAAGTACCGCCAAGGTCAATACCTATAGCGTATTCTTTTTTCATTGTCTGTTTTTAATCTATGTTGATTCATTGACTGTTATTTTGGCTTACACTCTTTCCGCCCAAATGGGAGAACTCCAAGCCCATTGTCCGTCGCGTTGGCGAACCCGTACATAGTAGTAATCGGTGTCGCGTTGAGGCTCTTTGTCTTCCATGTAGTGTTCCACGGTGAAACAGCTTTCCGGCATGGCACGGTTGAACAGAATGGCTTCGCTCAACCAACCGACCATGAAGTGTGAACGGGAACCTTCGAGCAGTTCGCCCAAGGTATGCTCAAACTTCTTACCGTTGAATTCAGCCGTAATCTTTCCGTCTCTGGGCATTTCTACATCCAGGATAACCGCTTGGGTTGCCGCTGTTGTCGTGTTCGGATTCTTGCTGCTGTACAGGTCGAGTTCTGTTTCCTTTTCGCTTGCAGACACGATGCGGTTCACGTGGGTGTGGAATTCAGTTTCTCCTTCCTGAGGCGAGGTAAAGGCCGCTCCGCGGAAGCAGGGAGTGACGTTCAGGAATTTACCCTTGTCCACCGACAGCTTACCCTGCCAGTGTACATACCGTTCTTCTCGGTTCCATCCGAACTCCATTTTCACTTTGCAGCGAATGATATTTCCTTCGGGAGCCACCGGAGTCAGCGGACCGTTCATCCGGGCCAGTATCTGTCCGTTTTTTACGATATCCACGTAGTCGATACAGCTTTCGCCGGTGACATTGACGTAAATACGGCGGCTGTTTCCCCGTACAACATCTCCCATAAAGGCATCGTTCAGCCGGAAGTCGATGATGATTTTATCACCGGTAGCAGCACATACATGGCGGGTGCGGAGGGCTTCCCAGATGGCATCACGAGTCAACGAGGATGCCAGTACGCCGATGCGTCCGTCACCATAGCTTCCCGGATAGCCGGAGTGCTGGTCGGTTGATGCCATAATACCAAATTTATGGCCCTGTTCCAGTCCATATTGAATGGTTCCTTCCCATTGGCGGGGACCCATATCATGCAGGTACGGATAGTCGCCCTGGTCGCTTTCCGCCAGTCCGTGGCGGGAATACATTTCCACAAACGGAGTAATATCCCCTTCAGTGAAGCATTTCCAGTTGTATCCACGGTAGCCGCCCTGGTATCCCATGTGGTGCGGAGTGACAAACACCTTGTGTCCTTTGGCTTTATTTTTCCAGTCTTCGATGGAAGTACATTCCACGAGCGGAGCATCTAGATCATAGTTGAGGGCAACGTGGTCGCCATGTTCCATGCTGTGAGCTTCATAACCGATGAAAGTGAGGAATTCGCCTTCTTTGTTATATTCATTGCTCATCTTCACGTATTTTTCGTATCCCCCTTCATGCAGGCGTTTGAATGCACCGGTGTGATAGTCGATCACCCATTTCAGGCGAGGATCATTGGCGCCGGGAATGTCCGGCCACATGGCATGCGGCGTCACACTGACAAAGTCCAGTTGTCCTTTGGCCGCTTCAAACGCATCACGCATATCGCCATGTCCGTATGTCAGGTTGCAATGATTATGTAAGTCGCCCCAAAACATCTTGAGGTTGCTTGCTGCCGGCATTCTTTTTTTCGCTTCCTTGCTTCCGGGAGCGCAAGCGCCCAGCAAGCTTCCAGATGCAGCCAGTCCCAAGAACGACCAGCCTGTGTTTTTTAAGAATTTTCTTCTGTCCATGTTATCAGTTATTTATCGAGTTGTTTATCTGTCCTTCATCAATCTCCGGTCACCTTTGAAAAGCACTTTTTCCTTTTCATCAGGGTCGGTATCCTGATAGTGTTCCTGAGTTTCTTTGAGAAGCTGCATCAACTCTTGTTGTTTTTCTGCATATTCGGGTTTGCCGAATACATTGTTCATTTCTTTCGGGTCGGCTTTCATGTCATACATTTCCCATTCGTCAATGTTGTTGTAGAAATGGATGAGTTTGAAATCTTGAGTACGGATACCATAGTGGCGTTTCACAGAGTGCTCTGCCGGATATTCGTAATAGTGATAGTAAGCAGCTTTGCGCCAGTCAGCCGGCACCTTTCCTTCATTTTCCAAGACAGGCTTCAGCGAGGTTCCTTGAATATCTTCCGGTATTTCCACACCTGCAAAGTCGAGGAAAGTAGGAGCGAAGTCCACGTTCATGCTGATTGCATTGCTGATGCTGCCCGCTTTGATAGCTTTGGGATAGCGGATGATAAGCGGCATACGTTGGCACACTTCATACATGAAGCGTTTGTCAAACCATCCGTGTTCACCGAGGAAGAATCCCTGGTCGGAAGTGTAGACGATGATGGTGTTGTCCAGCTCACCGATTTGTTCAAGGTAATTCATCAGTCGGCCGATATTCTCATCCACAGCCAAGGTAGTGGCCAGGTAATCTCGCATGTATTGTTGGTATTTCCAGCTGATGAGTTCCTTACCCTTCAAGTTGCCTTTGCGGTATTCTGCAATGCGTGGCGCATACACCGAGTCCCATTTGTGTTGTACCTCTTCCGGCATCCGCTTGTAAACATAGTGAAGTCGGTTTTGGGGGTTATTCAGAATCTCTTCACGGGTAAATAGTTTCAAGTCCCAGTCTTCCGTGAGCGTATGTTCGATTGACATATCCTGTTCGCGGGCTGCAGTGCCTCTTCCTTCATAGTCATCAAACAGGCTGGCAGGTTCGGGGAAGGTTGTCTGGTTGAAGATACCTAAATGGCGCGGAGCGGGCATCCAGTTGCGGTGAGGTGCCTTTTGATGGTACATCATACAGAACGGTTTGCTCTTGTCCCGATGCTCAAGAAAGTCGATGGCTTTGTCCGTGATGACATCTGTCACATAACCTTCAGCTGTAGTCTTCTGGCCATTTTCCATGAAGTCCGGGTTGTAATAATCACCCTGTTCGTGCTGTCCGCACAGAATGCTCCAGTGGTCAAAGCCTTGCGGTTCACTGATCAAGTGCCATTTCCCGATGACAGCAGTCTGATAACCGGCCTGCTGGAGCAGCTTGGGAAAAGTCTGCTGGTCGCCGTTGAAGGTGCTGGCATTATCTGTAAATCCGTTCATGTGGCTGAACTTTCCTGTCAGGATGCAGGCACGAGAAGGACCCGAAAGGGCATTTACTGCGTAGCAGTTGTCAAATCGGATTCCTTCGTTGGCAATGCGGTCCATGTTGGGAGTCTGAATCAAATTGCCTCCGTAGCAAGACATCGCTTGGGTGGTATGGTCATCGGTCATCATGAAGATGATGTTCGGACGTTTGGCTTCTTCTTTTTTCTGCTGGCCGCAGGAAGCAAAGCTTAGGGCTGCCACTGGCAGGAGGAGGGTAGAGGGATTGTTTCTCATAATAATACAAATGAATGATTAGTTGTTGCGTAAGATTTAATTAACGAGGAGTCCTATCGGTGGGCCGCCTCTCCAGACGAAGGGTCCATCACTGGAATTTCCCCACTCTCTTCTCGGAGGAAGAAAATGGGGAAATGAGTTGTTTCCGAGGAGTCCTCCTCGTTCTGTTTTATAAATTATATTTCAGAGACTGTTTCTTTCCGTTTACTTTCACTTCCACTTCCAGTCCGTTTTCGTTGAATGCCTTGTTTTTGAACTTGGCAGCCAACTTAGGAGCATCTTCGCTCTTCTTGACAGGATAAATGACCGTGATGTAGCGCACAGCATCGTCTGTATCTTTCTTCACGTTGAATGATACATTCATACGTTTGTAGCGTTTGCGGTAAGCAGTAGAGCACCATCCCGGTTCTTTCTTCATGGTCATCCCATCAGGACCGAAGCACTGCAGTTTCATGTTGCTTCCTTCTTCAAACTGTGTCTGGAAAGTCATGTCTTCGCGGCTGTTGGCAATTTCTCCCTTCGGCATCTGATAGTGGAGGTTGATAGAACCCTTGGCGCTGCCCACCATTTCGTCAACGATGACAAAGTAAGTATTGTCTACAAAGAAAACAGAGCGGCGGTGTTTCAGGTTTTTGTAGCTGGGGTTTTCCGTAACCAATGTCTGGATATCTCCTTCCGGCTGCCACTGTTTAGTGACTGACTCTGTCACATCGAGATTTTTGTTGTTCAGTGTCACAGTGTTGTGTACGCATGTCTGACGGTGCCAGTTGCGTTGTTCCATCACTTCGCCTGTACCGGCATACACATACGAACCAGAGTCAGGGAAGAGATTCTTTCCGTTGAACCACATCTCAAATGTACCATTGTCCGGTTGGCAGTGCCAGAATGCCTTCGGTCCGGCTTTTACTACCATTTGCGTTGCGTCCATGCCCCATGAGTTGCGGAATACGAAGAAACCTGATTTCAAGAAGCCTTTCGACAGGTATTCGGGCAATGCACCTTCTTTCCCTTCAGTAGCCAGGTATTTAATCATCTGGTTTTTCGGGAACAGCTTGCTCCATGATTTATAGTTCTTCACCATTTCTTTCTTATTGGTCAGCTTGGCATCGCTGAAACAAGGATTCGTATAGTCCGGGAACGATACGTTGGCATAGAACATAATCATGCTTTCGATGGTGTCCAGATAATCTTGCGGAAAATCTTTGCGGAACCCGTTGGCATCAGCAATACCCAGCGCTTTGCAGAAGATATTGATGGCAGCGAGGTGATAGTGAGGGTCCAGCTCAAACTGACCGCCGTCTTCATACACCTGTACGTGGATTTCACGGTTCAGGATATCAATACCGCTTTTTCTCCAAGCCGGAGCATCTTTGAATTCCGGGAAGAAAGCACCGGCATAAATCATGCGTTGTGCTTCAAACAGCAGGTGGTTGCCTTGGTCTGAATAGTTGGCCAGGATGTGCACAGCATGTTTGTGGTAGTTGGTCAGGAACTCAGTGAGAAATTCCGGAGTGAATGAAGGAGACGGAAGGAACAGCTGGAACTGTGAAGTCTGGTCTTGCAGACGGTTGCTCACTTCCAGCGGACGCCAGGCAAAGCGAGCGTTTTCAGCATCGCTTTTCATCTGCTGGTCGCCTGTCATTTCGTATTCCTTTTTGTTCATCTTCACCAGCGGGTTCTTCTTAATCCAATCGATGTATTGGAATGCCCATTCCTTGGCATACTTTTCGTCGCCAGAGAGACGGTAGGCTTTTCCCATCGGAGTGAACCATTTGTGGCGGTGGAGCTGCCAACGGAGCTCGTTGTCTTTTACCGGCCAGTATTTCCAGTCGATATCTTCACCGTAGTTGTAAGAGGGCTGATAACCCTTGTGCGAAAAGAACGTGTGCTGCAAAGCGTCGTCAGCCCACTTCTGTTCGTCCTTGCTGATTGAAATTTTCTTCAGGTTGATGTCCGGAGTCCTCACGTCCGTACGTCCACGGTAATAGTCGAGCAATGCTTTAGCAGCATCAAGGTCTTTACCTTCCTGGTGCAGTGCCTTCACTTTTTCCAGTCCCGGATAGTCCAGGTTCAGCAGTGAAAATACTTCGCTTTTCAGCTCCTGAGCGTTTGCTCTGCCGGCAAAGCAAACCAATGCCAGCAGAACGATATAGTTGAAAATTTTATTCATGTTGAATCAGATAGATTGTTTTCTTAGATGTTTTTGTAGTTGATACCTTTCAGGTCCATGTATCTCTTCAATGCTTCCAGATAGTAGTAGTCAGCATAGTTCAACGGAGTGTCGATTTCTGAACCGTTGGGCAGTGAACCTACTGAATGCATCAAGATGAAGCCTTGGTTTTCGCCTACCTTAGCCAGGTATGCATCGCTCGACAGGCTCTTCAGGATTTTTTCTGCGTAGTCTAAGTATTTTTTGCCGTCAGGAACCATGGTGCTCAATTCAATCAAGGCAGCAGCAGTTACTGAAGCAGCTGAAGCATCACGCGGAGTTTCTTCTGTCACCGGTGCATCGTAATCCCAGTAAGGAACGGCATCTTCTGTTTTCACACGGTCCATAATCATGTCGGCCACTTTCACCGCAAAGTTCAGGAACGTAGTGTCGTTCGTTTCACGGTAGCAGGCAGTGTAGCCGTATACAGCCCAAGCTTGTCCGCGAGCCCATGAAGAATCATCGTTCTTTCCCTGGTGAGTCTGTTTGCGTTCCACTGTACCGTCGTTGTTATAGCTCACAACGTGCCAGCATGTGTAGTCCGGACGGAAGTGGTTGTGCATGGTAGTCATGGCATGTGTCACGGCAATATCCTTATACTTGCTGTCGCCCGTAGCCTTGCTCACGTTGAACAACAGGTCAAGATTCATCATGTTGTCGATGATTACCGGGAAAATCCAAGTACCGAAGTCCCAAGAGCGGATGGCTTTCGTACCGTTGTCGAAACGGCCGGCCAGGTTGTCTGCTGTTTCTTTCAGTACAGCAGCGATGGTATCGTTGGGTGCCAGACGCTCTGCATTGCCGTAGCTGCAGTTGATCATGAAGCCTAAATCGTGTGTTCCTTTATAATAACGAACCGGGTTCAGCAGATTCGTATATACAATCGCTTGTTCTTTCAGACTGTCGTTGCCTGTCAGTTCGTAAGCATACCACAAAGAGCCCGGGAAGAAACCGCTGGTCCAGTCGTATACGTCACACAGTCTGCGCTTGCCCATTTCTCCTGCAGCAGGTTGCGCACGGAGTGAATCCTTGAAAGTCAAAGAGTCTCTTTCCAGTTGGCGGCAAAGGAAGTTCATGTCATATCCTGTGCGGATAGAGCGAGGGAGTTTACCCGTACCGGCAACCTCTTTCGCAGAGAGTTGAAGTTGAGCAGAAGCTACATCCAAGCCTTTCTTGATCCAGCTGTAGTCTTCTTGAGGAGCAGTTTGACACGATGCAAGTGCAATCGCAACCGAAGCTAAAAGAGTAAGTTTCTTTTTCATGTTATTTTCTTTAGTGATTGTTTTAGTTAGGAATGTTTTTTTCACTGATGCAAAAGTAATTCAAAAGGTCGACATTGCGTAACAGGTTTGTTCAAAAGGTGTTTGATACCTGTGTTGTCAGTTTTGATTTTGTTGAATTTGCTTTTAATATTCTCCAATATGCGTTTAGAAAACAGCATATTGGAGAATAGGATCGTTTATATTATTGTTCCCATCCGGGATTTTGAACGAATTTTTCACACAAGTCCATATCTCGTTGCGGGATAGGCAGCAACTCGTGTTTGCCCAGCTTGGTGTAGCGTCCGGCTGTGTTGAACGGTTTGTTTTTTTCCGGGCTGGGGTCTTCAAACCATCTGTTGATGGCATTGTAGGTTTCCTTCACAGTCTTGTAGTAGATGCCCCAGCGCACCAAGTCCATACGGCGGTGACCTTCGAAGGCCAGTTCATAAGCACGTTCGTCTTTTACAGCCTGTCTGAATGCCTCGTACGACAGTCCTTTCAAATCGTATTCATTGCTTCCGTAAGCACGGCGGCGTACCTCGTTGATTGCTTCGTAGGCTTCCGTTGTGGGATATCCTTTCCATTCATTCAGGGCTTCAGCATACAACAGCAGCACATCCGCATAGCGCAGGAAATACCAGTTGACGTTCGATTTGTCGTTGTTGATCAGTTTGTTCTGGCAGTATTTTTCGATGTCCCATTTAGCCGGCGTATAACCCTGCTTTTCCTTGTTTTTCATCTCAGGCAGACGGTCGTCTTCCAAGGCTTTTTCGTCGCTGTCGCTTCTGCCTTGTGTACACAGTTTGCGGCCAGGATTGTAGATGTAGTTGGCTACAGACAATGCCAGACGTTTGTCTTTTACATTGTCTTCGTGGTACGTTTCGCCTTCTTTCAAGTCTTTGTTTCTCCATTTCAGCACAAACGGGTGGATCACCTTTACGTTACCGGCGTTGCTTCCGCGTTCGCCGGCAATCATTGTCGCCTTTACGCCGTTCCACTTGCCGATGCGTCCGCAGGGGTCGCTTGCACCGCTTGAAGCTGTCGGGCTGTAGAAACTGATTTCAATCAAGCTTTCTGTAGGATCCCATTTGCCGTTGCAAGTATTTTCCCACAAAGCTTCAAAGTCGTTCAGCAGCGCGTGCTTTCTTGATTCCACCAGCACTTTGGCTGTTTTGGCCGCTTCTTCCCACTTGGATTCGTCCTTCACCGGGTAACCGGCCCAGGTAGCATATACTTTAGTGAGCAAGCCCAAAGCAGCTCCTTTAGAGAGACGGTACTTGGTGTTGGTGCGTTGCACGTCTTCTGTAGCATACGGCAACACTTGGCAGGCATACGTCAAGTCTTTCTCAATGAACTGATAAATCACTTCCGGTTTTTCCTGCACGAAAGTGCTGGGAGCCTGTTCCGACATGGCTGTTGTTTCCATCAGAGGCACATTGCCGTAGCGGCGCACTAGTTCGAAATAGCAGATACTGCGGATGGTTCTTGCTTCGGCCAGGTAAATATAAGCCAGCTGCTTGTCAGTTTCATTGTAGGCCTTCATGCGCTGGCTCAGTGTTTCGATAAAGTCGTTGGCATTGTAAATTGCTTTGTACAGACCTGCCCAAGTCTGCTGGATTTCAGCCTGGCTGGAGTTGAAAGCATTGGTCGGCACAATACGCCAGTTTTCGGTCGTGTTGCCTTCCACATGCTCACAGTCGGTAGCCAGGTTGAGCAGGATAGACAGATTCATGCCATACATGGCATCACTTACCAGACCTTGATACACACCCAGCAGCACTGTTTCTGCTTCCTGGGCGTTGAGCATGAATCGATTTTTGTCGATTTCAGTTCTTGATTCTTCGTCGAGCGAGCATGAGAAGGGAAGTACACACATCGCTGACAGCATGATATAATAAAAAATCTTCTTCATTACGTTGTTGTTTGTTTAGAATTGGAGATCAATACCAAATGTGAATACGCGGCTCTTCGGATAAGCACCCCAGTCCAGACCAGGTGTCATCGGGTTGTTGCCCGCCGTACTTACTTCGGGGTCGTAACCGCTGTATCCGCTGATGCAGAACAGGTTTTGCCCTGTAGCATATACACGCATGCGTTTGATGTATGCTTTTTGTGTCCATTTCTTAGGCAGTGTATAGCCTAAAGTCACGTTTTTCAACCGGAGGAACGAACCGTCTTCTACGAAGCGTGAGTATACGTCGTTCGTAACATATCCCTTGGTAGAAGGTACCAGGTTGGAGGCATTGGTTTCTGTCCAGCGGTCGGCTACTTCTGCCAGCATGTTTCTGCGTCCGTTTCTGGATTGGGTAGCATACAGGCGAGTGGCATTGTAGATATCGTTGCCGTAGTTGAATTGGAACATAAAGCTGAAATCGATCCCTTTCCATGCGAAAGTATTGGTGATACCACCATACCATTTCGGAATGGCATTACCGATCACTGTACGGTCGGCTGTTGTGATGATGCCGTCACCGTTCTGGTCTTTGTATTTCACCACACCCGGGCGCAGACCGCCTGCATCCGTATAACGGGTATTGTTGGTGATGCCTTCTTTCAGAATGTATTTGTGGTCCGGAGTGATATAGAAATCACTGCTTTGGTAAATACCGTCGAACTCATAACCATAGATAGCACCCAGTGATGAACCTACAATAGCAATATAGTCATCTTGTGTGAAGTTGCTGTCAAATCCGGAGCGGGTTGTCTTGTAGTTGGCACCCGATTCCAGTGCACGCAGTTCGTTTCGGATGATAGAGATATTGAAGTTGGTATTCCATGTGAACGATTTAGTCTGGATGTTGGTGCTGCTGATGCTGAACTCCATACCTTTGTTGCGGATTTTACCTACGTTCTGATATTGCTTGTCGAAACCAGTCACGTGTGCCAGTTCCTGTGCGAGCAGCAAGTCTTTCGTATCTTTGATGAAGAAGTCGGCTGACAGACTCAAGCGGTTGGCAAAGAGACCCAGGTCCAGACCCAAGTTGACACTGGACGAACCTTCCCATTTCAGGTTCTGGTTCTTGATTTGCTTCGGAGTCAGTACGGTAGTCAGGCTGTTGCCAATGCCATACTTCTTATTCTCGTACAAGTCGAGTGAGAGGTAGTTGGAGATACGGTCGTTACCTACGATACCCCAGCCAAAACGTACTTTCAAGTTGGATACAGCTTCTACATCCTTCATGAATGCTTCTTCCGACACGCGCCATGCAGCCGAGAATGAAGGGAAGAATCCCCATTTGTGCTTCTTCGAGAACACGGTAGAACCGTCGGCACGTACCGTAGCAGTCAGCAAGTAGCGGTTGTCATAGTTGTAGTTACCGCGGGCAAAGAACGACAGCAGTTTCTTGTCGTTGAAGTCGCTGTTGACTTTACTTGGAGTAGCTCCCAGGCCTAAGTTGTTGTTGCCCAAGTGGTCGAACGGGAAGTCCATAGCCTGACCCAGCAGGAATTCCGAGCTGCGGTAAGAGATTTCGTGACCCAGCATGATGTCGTAGCTGTTCTTCTTGTTGATTTTCTGCTTCCAAGTCAGGTTGTTTGAGTTGGTCCAGCGTACGTCACGAATCATCTGAGTTTCACCGTAGGGTTTCTGACCGTTACGGAAAGCTTCTTTCGAACCGTCTTTGAAGAAACGGTCCACACGGCTGTTGGTTGTATTGTAAGTAGCTGCAGTCTTGAAAGTCAGGCCTTTCATAATCTGCCAGGTCAATGAAGCATTGCCCGACCACATCTCAGCTCTTTTTTTGTTGGTTACCGATTCTGTTTGGATCACCGGGTTTACCTGGGCCAAACTGCTGCCGTCTTCCAGCATCACAGGGTCGATGGCAGAAGAAAGCAACTCTTCGTCCGTAAGGCGCAGACCACCTGTAGGACGGGCACTCAAAATTTGAGCCAGCATGTTGAAACGGCCGGAGTCGGCAGTTGTACCTACCCCTTTCTTGTTGGTTTGAGCATAGTTAATCGTAGCGTCCAGGGTGATATCCTTCATGATTTTTTGTTTCACTCTGAACTTTGCAGTCGTACGGTCGAAACCGCTGTTGTTGAAAATACCGTTTTCATTGTAGCGGGTGAACAGCAATGAATACGTTGTAGCTTCATCACCACCGGTGATGGACAAGTTGTGGTCTTGCGACCAAGTGGGGTTGAAGGTAGCATCTTGCCAGTCTACACCGCCCACTCCGATATAGTCGTTCAATGACTGGAAACGGTAGGGCAATCCGTTTTCGTCGTTGCCTTCTTTCCAGTAAGTATCTGCATATTTCGGGTCGATGTCTTCCTGCAGTTTCGCAAATTCGTACGGAGTCAGCAAATCCAGCTTTTTAGTGATTTTACGGTAAGTAGCCGAACCGTTGTAGGTAATCGACGGTTTACCTGCTTTACCCGATTTAGTTGTGATCATTACCACACCATTGGCTGCACGTGCACCGTAGATAGCCGATGAAGAAGCATCTTTCAGGAATTCCATGGATTCGATATCGGCGTTGGCAATGTTGTCGATGTTGTCTACTTCAAAGCCATCCACAATGAAAAGCGGAGAAGCATCACCGGTCATGGTTCCCACACCGCGGATGTTGATGTTGAAGCCCGAACCCGGACCGCCATCCGATTGGGTAATCTGCACACCGGCAATCTGTCCGCCCAGTGCACCCAGTACGGAGCTGCTTTGGAACTCCTTCACGTCTTTGGCTGCAATGGATGATACCGAACCGGTCAAGTCGCTACGTTTCATCGAACCGTAACCTACCACCACCACTTCGTCCAGTGCCTTGCTGTCGGGCACCATCTTCACCGCAATCTTCTGCTGGTTGGTGTACTTCACTTCCTGTGTCTTATAGCCGATGTAAGAAATGGCAATCACTTGTCCTTTCTTTGCGCTGATTGTAAAGTTACCGTCAAAGTCGGTAATCGTTCCTCCAGCGGCACCCTTAATCATAACGGTAGCACCGATCATGGGCAGATCTGTTTCGTCTACCACCGTACCTTTGACCATGTTTTGGGCAAACATGCCGATCGACATAATCAGTGCCAAGAGGGTGATAAACCCTCTTCGGCAACTTGTATTTGTTATCATATTGTGCATAATTATCGAATTAGTAATCTTTATTTTTCATAGTTCTCATCAAACCATATAATGAACGGGAAAATCTCTTTACCCGTGTTGAGTTGATCGTTGGTTGGACGTTTGTTTTCCAGGAAGGTCATTTGTCCCACCATGAAACCATTGGCCCAACCGTCCACGTTCCATTGGTTCGGAACCACATTGACAGAAAGACGTTTATTCAAGTCGCTTCCGTTGTCTACATAGCCCAAGGTAGTGCTCCATTCATCTTTGGCTTTTATTAGCTCGCCCCCTTTGCCAGTTGCAAAGTAAGACATGGGTTGTTTGCTTCCTTTACCGCCGTTGCATTTGTTCCACAGTTCAACCATGAAGTCAGAAACCACGCTTCCCGAGGGCTGTCCGTTTTCGTGTGCCACACCGTTGCTGCGCACACCGCCGTTGTTGTAGTAGTTGAATGTACGGCGGTAGTCCATCCAGAAGTTGGCATGTTCTTCTTTCGTCAAAGCTACACCCTTTTTCTTGATGACAGGTACGGCCGACGCACCGCCTGTCTTCGGATTTACGTGGAGCACCATCGGAGAATATTCTACTGTATATCCGTCTACTTCGCTGCAGCAGTGGAAGAATACCGGAGTCGTTACAGTCACTTGCGTGTCGGGGTCATCACCTGCGGTAGCTTCTACTAAGATGATACCTACTTGGTTGTTTTTCCATCCGTTTACTGTGAAGCTTCCATCTTCACCATTCTCTTTTATTCCTGTTTGATGGATCTTCGTAAATTTCCATTTCAAGTCCGTGTTTTTACCCTTAAAGTCGGTTTTCGGAGCCTTGATTTCACCCATGTCCCCTTGTTTGTAGAAGCGGAATTGGTTCTGATACTCTACGCCTTCCCGTTCTGCGCCACCCTCACCTAAGTTGTTACCATAATGTATATAGGTAAACTTGTTCGGATTAGCCTTGATAGTCAGTGTCACTTCAATCGTGGTGCTTCCTTTCGGATTGGTGGCTGTCACCTTCAACTTGTGGTCGCCCAGCGGTGCCTTGTGGCCTTTGATGGCAGTGATGCTACCATTATTTTCGTCAAAAGTCAGACCTACATTCTTCAGTTCTTCCGGCAGTTCGAACTTGTAGAGCACTTCGTCTCCGTTGATTTTCGGAGTGATTTCAAAGCGTGCCAACTCTGTTCGGCTGATGATATTATTGTTTGTCTTCTTTCCATAATAGAAGTCGCTGATAGGATTGATGAAACCTACTGTCTTCAGTGTAAATACGTTTTCGAATACAGTTCCTTCTTCTTCAGGTGTGTTGTAGGCATTGCGGGCCAGTACGCTGATTTCAAACACGTCGCCTTCTTTGAAGCCGTGGCCGGGTTCAACATAAATCTGACCGGTTTTCTCATTGATTTTAATTTTGTCAGTAGCAGGAGTGACGCTGTAAATGGCAAATTCCAATCCGTCGGTTGAACCCTTGAAAGTCGGCACCACGCAGGTGTTGAATTCAGTGGGTTCATTGCCTGTCATTTCTTCAATCATCCCTTCGTTTTTGCTATATACCAGTTCCAGGGGTTTGGAAGTAATCTTTACTTCCACAGCTTTTTCAAGAATGGTTTCTGCCACTTTTGTATTTACAAGGATAGATACACTGTACACTCCCGGTTCCAGCAGAGCAGCTTCTTCGCTACCTTGGATAATAGAGAAAACACCTTGCGGGGTGATAGAGAAGCAGTTTTTGTACTCTTCGCTCAGGGGCTGGTATTCTTTTTCTTCTCCGTTCATGGTAACCAGTGCAACCGGACCTACCTTATATCCCGTTACCGAAATGTGTTCTCCTTCTGTTGAAATTTGAGAAGTAGGCATGTCGGCAATGCTGTTGATGTCAATCACGTCACCGTAGTCGGCTGTGAGCTGAGCCGGCGTCATTTTGATGCCTTCGGGGGCTGCTGCCAGCATTTTCACTGTCACGATGTTGGGAAAATGATAGGATTTGCCGCCAGCTACGCAGGAAATAGAGATGCTGTAGCGTCCTGTCTGTGCATTTTTAGTGTCGCTGATTGAAATTTTACCTGTTTCCGGATCAATTTCAAAGCATCCTCCTGTGTAAGCCTCTCCATTCAGGGTGATGCCTGTGATGGCAAAATCAGAAGGAGCCGCACCCTTGTATGTAGGGCTGCTGATGGTTCCTACCATGGAAGGACCTATGTCGGTCATTCCGGTATAATAAATGGCGAATCCGGTAGAATCGGTTGTTTCCGTATCGGAGCAAGAGATACTGAACAGACTCATTGCTATTACCGCAAAAATCGCCCAAAAGGTTGAAGTTAACTTTTGTAGATTCATTTTATATAGGGTATTAGTTAATTTATTTCAGCTGGTAGCCTAAATTGTATTCCTTTCCGTTCACTATAACTTTCACCGAAACACTCTTACTGTTGCCCTTGTCGGTAAATTCGGCAGTGATGGTATCGTTGGTCGGAGCCTCTGTCGGATAAAGCACCGTGATGTAGCGCACAGGAGCAGCGGCTGTCTTGTTCATGTTCAGTTGGTATGCTTTTCGTTTTTCCGTCTTGCCGTTCTGAACAGAGAAACGTCCTTCTACCGCTTTGCAGGTCATGGCTGCATTTCCGAAGGTGCGGATGAGCAGGTCATTGCCATCGTTGAACACGGTGTGAGCTCCCGCAGCTGCTTCATCGATGAGAGCGTCGCTCTCTTTCTGACCGATATGGAAGTTGAGGTTGGCCGTACCGGTAGCGTTGCCGAACCCTTCGTCTACGAGAACAAAGAATTTTTTATCTACAAAGAAGATGGCACGACGGTGTGTGAAATCCTCGTCGTAGCCTTTGTTTTGGGTTACCACCAGTTGGTAGGGGTGTTCTTCCTTGAGCAACATTTTACCTTTGGCATGTACAAAGTTCTTTTCATTCAGAGTCAGAGTGTTGTGTGAGGCTGAACGGCGGAACCAGCGACGCTGGTCGTTGTTAGACCCCATGTAAGCATACACACCGGCATCCGGCATGAAGTGGCGGTTGGCACGGTAGAGTTCGAAGGTTCCGTTGTCCGGCTGGTTGTGGCTCCAGTCGTTGCCTTTCAGACTCTCTTCCGAGTAGTTGTTGCTGTGTGTCAGCACCATGCCTTCTTTGGCATTGTCTTCAAACATCCATCCGTCGCGGAAAATATAATAACCGGAAGTTTCCAGTGCTTTTATCTCTGTGCTTGGTGCTACGCCTTCTTCACCCAAGGTAGCCATGTAGCGCAACTCCTGGTTGTCAGGAAACATCTCGCTGTATTTTACGAAATTCTTGCTCAGAATACTTTTGGTCTTCGTCCAGGAATCGTTCAATGCAGATGTGCAGTTTTCATTGCTTTTCGGGATGAAATAATTCGGGTAAGTGAAATGCATCACTACCTCGGCGGCTTTCTGCAGTATCACATCTACTTCGGGTGAGAGAGTGCCCTCCGGCAGTCTGTTTTGGCTCACCAGCTTGCGCAGGTTATAGAATTCAATCAGGCTGCCCATGTGGTAATGTAAGGACAAATCGGCCAGCATGCCGTCTGCCAGGAATTGCTTTTTTACCTGTTCGTTGAGGATGTTGAAACCTGTTTTCTGCCATTCCGAGGCGTTTTTGAATTCGGGAAACAGTGTGCCGGCAAAGGCCAGCGCTGTGCCCTGTGTCAGCAAGATGTTGTTTTCCACTTCGTACGGATGTTTGGCCAGAAAATCGGCATGTTCAGCAAAGTGAACAAAAAAGAACGACAACCATTCTGGAGTGAAGTTGGGTGAGAACTTGAAGTAGTCAAAGAGTTCCGTTTGTCCCATAAGGCGGTGGGCCACTTGCAACTGCCACCATTTGAATGTATCGGGCGTTTCCGGTTTCGGATTTTTTTCAATCCAGTCTGCATACACCTTCTTCCATTCATTCATGTAAGTTTCATCGCTGGACACGAGATATGCTTTGCCCTGCAGAGGCATCCAGTTGTGGCGGTGCAACTGTTTTTGATATTCATCATCGGCACCCTCGGGTTTAAATTCCCAGTTGATAGACTTGTCTTCGTTCATCAACGAATAGGGCTGCTTCTTTTCTTTGTTTTCAAAATAGTTGTTGTTCACATAAAAGCGATACTTGTTCTTTTCAGTCGCATCCTTTGCCCACTTCTCTTCGTCTTCTGTCAGTGAGGGGTGCAGTAGCGACACATTGGGGTTGCTGATACCGATACGGCCTTTGTAGTACTCAGGTAATGCTTTAGTTGCCGAATAGTATTTTCCGGATTCGTACCAGGTCTTTACCTGTTCCAATCCCGGGTAGTCTAGATTGAGTGCTTCAAAAAGTTTTAAGTCTATTTTTTCATCGGGCAGGGGAGTGCTTTCTTCGGTTGCTCCTCCGCTGTTTTGATAGAGTTCATCGTCGTCGGTGCATCCTGAAAAAACACCGAGGGCCAATGCGCAAATAAAGAAAATGTTCTTCATGCTTATTTAGGAATTTAAATTAATAAAAGTTAGATTTTACTGATTGCAAAGGTACTTTCTTTCTATCTATCTGTTAATCTGTGTTGTTTAAACTTTGTTCAAAAAACAATTCAACGATATTAATATTGTTGAATCAAATATCAAATTTGTTGAATGCGCTGATTAAAACACCTTTATCAATCACTTGCGGCTGTCTTTTTGTTAGTATTTTGCTCTTCTTTCACCTTTCATCCCTTCACGCTAAACAGCTGATTTTTATTGTGAAAGAGATGAAGTTTATTTTCTTAAGATACATTTTTAGTTGTATTGGGGTTAGCCCTGTGGCATATTCCCTTTGTTAGAGTATTACTTTACGAGTGATAAACTGCTACTCTACGATTGCTAATGTGCCACTTTACATCTTCCAAATTAGGCTGACTCAAACGCACTCCAAAAACCTATAGGTTTCCAGGTAAGAAACCTATAGGTTATGGTTCGAAAAGCTATGCTTTTCATGCCCTAAAGCTATGCTTTTTGAGTGCGAAAGCAGTGCTTTGTATTTGCCTGAATAGAGCTTTTATCCTTTTGCTTTTTTGATGTATTCTGTGGGCAGACAGCCAAAGTACTTCTTGAAGCTGGTCGCAAAATACGAGGGCGTGTTGAACCCTACCATGGAGCTGACTTCAGACACGGTGTATCGGCCGTCGGTGAGTAGCTTTGTTGCTTCTTTGAAACGGATCTTACGGATGAAATCGATGGTCGATTCACCGGTAATGGCCTTGAGCTTCAGGTGCAGATTGGAACGGCTCATGTTCATTTCACGGGCAAACTCGTCGGCGGTAAACTCAATGTTGTCCATGTTCTTTTCTACAATGGCAACCGCACGTTTCAGCAAGGCTTCATCCATGGCGTTGAAGGTAATCTTTTCAGGCTCCACTTCCAGCGATTTGGAGTATTTTTCCAGCATCCGTCGGCGGGTGCGCATCATGTTTTGTATCTTCGTAGTGAGGATGGCAAACGAGAATGGCTTGGGGATGTAATCGTCTGCTCCCATCTGAAGCCCTTCCATCTGGTCCTTCACTTCACTCTTGGCCGAAAGAATGATGACCGGAATGTGGCAGGTGCGGATGTTCTGCTTGACATTCTTACACAACTTGATACCGTCCATTACGGGCATCATGACGTCTGTAACGATGATGTCTACGTCCTTGCTTTTCAATTTTTCCAATGCTTCTTCGCCGTCTTTGGCTTCCAGCGTGTTGAAGAGCTCGCTCAGTCCGTGGCTGAGGTAACTGCGGATTTCGTTGTTGTCTTCCACAATCAGGATGGTTCCGCGTTTCTTGTCTCCCGCTTCCACCGATTCATTGACCATCTTTTCTGTATCAATGAAATACATGTCTTTGGAATTGGTGGAGTACACCTGTTCGTCTTCTTCCTCCGGCTGGTTGGAGGCCAGTTCAGATGATTTGTACACCTGCACATCCTGGGGAAGGTAGACCGAGAACGTGCTTCCTTTGCCTTCTTCGCTTTCCAGTTCAATGCGGCCGTGGTGCAATTCCACCAGGCGCTGCACGAGCGAAAGTCCGATGCCGCTGCCCACATGCTCGCTTTCTATCTGATAGAAACGCTCAAAAATCTTTCCTTGCTTGTTGATGGGAATCCCGATACCCGTATCGCTGACCTGAAGCACCAGCCAGTGCTCTTGCTGCATGAGTGTCACAGTGATGCTTTGTCCGCTTTCTGTGTATTTAAATGCATTTGAGAGCAGATTGTTGACAATCAGTTCGAGATAATTGGGGTCGAACAGCATTTCCTTGTCCTCCACTTCCGAGTGGAAGGTATAGACTATCTTCTTGTGGCGGGCCAACTTGTCGTAATACAGGAAGTTGTCTTGAATCAGCTGGTGGGCATTTTGTCTTTTCACCTTCAGTTCAAATACACCCAGTTCTGCTCGGCGGTAATCCATCAGCTGGTTGACCAGATGCAGCAGTCGGTTGGCATTCCGCTGGATATACTCCAGCTGGTTGCGTGTCCACCGGTCGCTGATTTTGCTGATAATCTCCTGCAGCGGAGCCAGAATAAGGGTCAGCGGAGTGCGCAATTCATGCGAGATGTTGATGAAAAAACGCATTTTCATCTGGTTGATTTCCTCCTGATGCTCTTTATCCCTGCGCTCCAGTTCCAATTCGGCTTCCATGCTCTTCCGCATCCAGAAAAAGCGGAATACGAATGTGATGAATCCGATGAACGTAGCGAGGAAAAGCAGCAGCGCCCACCACGTCTTATACCACACCGGCAGTACGATAATCTCGAGCACGGTGGGGGTAGGGTTCCATTTTCCGTCGCTGTTGGCAGCCTTCACCATGAAATGATAGGTGCCCTGCGGCAAGTTGGAGTAGGACACCGTCCGCTTGTCAGTGAGGTAGTACCACTCTTTATCGTATCCATCCAGCTTGTAGGCAAACGTGTTGTGCTCTCCCGAGATGTAATTGGATACCACAAACTCCAGGCTGAATGCCGTTTGCCACGATTTCAGCGTGATGCTTTTGGTTTCGTTGATGTTCTTGGTCAGCAGGCCTGTTTCATCATCCGGGCGTACTGTCTTGTTGAACAGTTGCAGCTTGGTAATCACCACCGGAGGCGTGTACGGGTTGTCGAGCAGCAGTTCCGGTCGGAAACTCGTAATCCCGTTGATGCCGCCAAAGTACATTTGTCCGTTGGACGCGCAGCAATACGACGAGGTATTGAACTGATTGCTTTGCAATCCGTCCGATTCGGTGAAATTGCGGAATTTTTCGGTCTCCGGGTTGAAACAGCTGATGCCGCGGTTGGTGCTGAGCCACAATCGTCCGAAGCTGTCTTCCAGAATGCCGTACACCACATTGTTGGGCAATCCGTGAGACGTAGTATAGCGTTTGAACTGCTTTACCTTCTCGTCGAATCCGTAAAACCCTTCCCGGGTTGCAATCCAGATGATGCCGTTGTGGGCTTCATAGATGCAGTTGGTGAAAATCTTGGTAACCGGGGAAGGCGGCAGTATCGCCAGTTTCTCAATGTCGAGTCCTTGTTGGCGGTAGACCGATACCCCTTCTTCACCGCCTACCCACAGCCGTTTGTGTGAGTCGCGGTAGAGGGTCGTAATCTGCAAGGCCGCCAGCGGCGAGCCGTTTGTTTCCTTGTCGAGGGTCGTAAAGCTCCGTTTCTGAGGGTCGTAGCTGACGAGTGCCCGCAATGTGCCCAAGAGCAGCTTGCCTTTTTCATCCGGAAGGATGGCATATACGTTTTCATTGACGAGACCGCTGTTTCTCTGGTTGAAACTTTCCATGCGTCCGCTGCGGGGATGAAGCACCGACAAGCCGCCGGCATGTGTCCCGATGTAGACAAGCGACTGCTTCTCGTCCACATACACCGCCTTGATGTTGTTCGACCCCATGCCGCTTTCCCGTTCGTCTTCCTGCAGGGCATAGTGCTTATACTGCTGGGTCTGCGTGTTGTACCAGTTCAGGCCGCCGTCGTTGGTGCCGATCCATAAATTCTTTTCCTTGTCTTCCACGATGCAACTCACTACGTTGTCGCTCAGTGAGTTCTTGTATGGAATGCGCTGCATGTTCTTAAACCGGTTGCGGATGGGATGGTAATAGTTCAGCCCTCCGAAATATGTACCCAGCCACATTCCTCCCTGCGAGTCCATGAAAATACTGCGCACGGAGCGTTGCGACAGACTGCCGCTTTCTACCGGACTGCTGCTGTAGGACACGAACGAGTCGCTGGCTTCCCGATAGATATTCAGATCGTTGAATGTACCGATCCATAGCCGGTTTTGCGAATCCAGTGCCAGCGAGCGGATGTAATTGGAACTGAGTGCCTTGCTGTTGCCTGAAACGTGCTGGTAGTTTTTCACCTCTTGCGTTTTGGGATTAAACAGCAGCAGTCCGGCTCCTTCTGTGGCAATCCACAGCTGGGTGGGCGATTGTTGCAAAATGGCTTGAATCTTCTTTGTATTTGCAATCGCTTCTTCTTTCTCCATGGCTTTTTGGCTGATGGAGTATCGGTACAGGCCGTTCTGTTCTGTGCCGATGTAGATAAAGTCGTTGTATCTGTAGAGTGCAGAAGCCACTATCCGATGTGTCGGCATACCGAAAAAGTCGTCGATGAAAACTTCTTTGTCGATATCAAAGAGAGCCAGCTGTTCCGGTGTGCTGATGAGCAGCTGGGTAGGCGAAATCTCGGCAATGCCGTTCACCTGCAGCCGCTTGCCGTTCTTCTCGTAGAAATAGTTCTTAAACTGGTCTTTTTCTTCGTCATACCAGGACAATCCTTCCCGGGTGCCAATCCATACCCGGCCCCGGCTGTCGGTCTTTACAATGCGGGCAATATCATTGGCTATGCTGTGCGGATCGTCCTCATTGTGTTGGTACACCGTAAAAGCATATCCGTCATATTTGTTGATACCATCGTAGGTAGCAAACCACATATTCCCCTTTTTGTCCTGATCGATGGCAAAAACGGTACTCTGCGATAATCCTTTATCAATGGAGATATAGGAGAAATTGATTTGTTCTGAGTGGACAGCCCAAAGAGTTTCTGCCCATAGGCATAGTAATAGCAGACAAGTGTTCGTATTTTTTAGCCAGTTCATGATTGAGTGGTGAGATTAATCGTGGTTCAAAGATAATAACTTATTTTTAACTAATGTAATTTTCAATAAAAAAAGAATAGCTAAAAGGGAAGGTTGCTTGTCTTTTCGCTTATAAAAATACAGATTCTGCGATTTTTGTTTATCTCAAACCGCAGAATCTGTTTTGATTGTGGCTGCATGCCTGTCAATTAGACAAAAAACGGCTGTCTTCTGATTGGTTCATATCGATAAATCACCGATTTTTTCCAGGTCTTTCTGAATGGCTTCGTCGCTCAGAGAGTAGTTGACGAGATCGCCCGCCAGGTACTTGTCATACGATGCCATGTCGATGAGTCCATGTCCCGACAGGTTGAACAGAATCACCCGTTCTTCGCCCGTTTCGATGCATGCTTTTGCTTCGCGGATGGCGGCAGCAATGGCATGACAGGATTCCGGAGCCGGAATGATGCCTTCTGCTTGGGCAAACAGACAGCCCGATTCGAACGATTCAAGCTGCTCGATGTCGACCGCTTCCATCAGTTTGTCTTTGAGCAGTTGTGACACGATAACACCGGCCCCGTGATAGCGCAGACCGCCGGCGTGAATGTTGGCCGGAGCAAAATTGTGGCCGAGCGTAAACATCGGCAGCAAGGGGGTGTATCCTGCTTCATCGCCGTAGTCATACTGGAACTTGCCGCGGGTCAACTTGGGGCATGAAGCCGGTTCGGCAGCCACGAAGCGCGTGGTTTTACCTTCCAGAATGTTGTGGCGCATGAACGGGAAGGAGATACCGCCGAAGTTTGAACCTCCACCGAAACATCCGATAACCACGTCCGGGTATTCGCCTGCCAGTTCCATCTGCTTCTCCGCTTCCAGGCCGATGATGGTCTGGTGCAGGGTGACGTGGCTCAGCACCGAGCCGAGCGTGTATTTGCAGTTGGGCGTGGCCTGTGCCAGTTCGATGGCTTCTGAAATGGCAGTGCCCAGCGAGCCCTGATGATTGGGATGAGCCGTCAGGATGTCTTTTCCTGCCCGGGTAGACATGGACGGGGAAGGAGTGACCTGTGCACCAAACGTCTGCATGATGCTTCGGCGATACGGCTTTTGTTCGTAGCTGATTTTCACTTGATACACCGCTGCTTCCAGGCCGAACACCTTGGCTGCATAGGAGAGGGCGGCACCCCACTGGCCGGCTCCGGTTTCCGTGGTGATGTTTTTCACCCCTTCTTGCTTGCAGTAATAGGCTTGCGCCAAGGCGGAGTTCAGCTTATGCGAACCGATGGGGCTCACGCTTTCATTTTTGAAGTAAATATGTGCCGGCGTACCGAGTGCTTTTTCCAGTCCGTAGGCGCGTACCAGCGGTGTGCTCCGATAGTATTTGTACATTTCTCTCACTTCTTCGGGGATTTCAATCCATGCATCCGTCTGGTTTAGCTCTTGCCGGCAAAGCTCTTCGGCAAAAATGGGATACATATCTTCCGGTTTCAGCGGTTTCTTGGTTCTCGGATGGAGCGGAGGCAGGGGCTTGTTGACCATATCCGCTTGAATGTTATACCAGTATCGTGGTATTTCTTCCTCGGAAAGGAAATAACGCTTTCTTTTTTTGCTCATAATTTAGTGTATTTTGTAATCTAGTTCTGCCAAATGTAGCTAAAAAAAATAAGAATTAGCTATTTCTGTCAATAAAGTATCGATTTTCATTGATATTTTATTTATGTTTGCATAGTAATGTAATAAATATGATATGAAGATTTATCATAAGTTTTTATTGTATCAAAACAAACTGTTGAAGCCCCGTATCCGCACCTTGCTTCATGGGGTAGAGGTGCTCACCTATGTTGCTTCACTGGCCCTGATTGTGGGGGTGGTATACGAACACGGTTTTCCTCTTTCGGATGCGACAGTTCGCTCTTTGCAGTTATTATATCAAGCTGTCTGGTTTATCTTCCTGATTGATGTGGGGCTCCATATCTCGTTGGAATACCGCACCACCAGACGTGAGTACGGACGGCTGGCCTGGGTGCTCAACGGGTTACTTTTCCTCACGCTGGTGCCGGTCATCTTTCATCGGCCGGAAGAGAGCGGGGCTGTTCTGCAGTTTTGGGAGTTTCTGAACGGGAAGTTTTATCATCTCACGTTGCTGCTGGTTTTTTCTTTCCTTAATTTGTCCAATGGCATTGTCAGCTTGTTGGGGCGGCGCACCAATCCTTCCTTGATGCTGGCGGTCAGTTTTCTGGTCATTATCCTGATTGGCACCGGTCTCTTGATGCTGCCTCGCTGCACGGTGGCAGGTATCAGTTGGATTGATGCGCTGTTTACTGCCACCAGTGCGGTTTGCGTGACGGGCTTGGTGCCGGTAGATGTGTCGACGACATTCACGACCGGCGGACTGGTGGTGATTGTTTTGCTGATTCAGGTGGGGGGCTTGGGCGTAATGACGCTGACCAGTTTTTTCGCTATGTTCTTTATGGGCAATACTTCGCTCTACAATCAGCTGGTGGTGCGTGATATGATCAGCTCCAATTCCTTGAATTCACTCTTGTCTACCTTATTATATATATTGGGATTTACCCTGGCCATTGAGGGGGCGGGGATGTTGTTTATCTGGCTCAGCATTCACGATACGATGGGGATGACGCTCGACGGGGAACTGGCTTTTGCTGCTTTCCACTCAATTTCAGCATTTTGCAACGCCGGTTTTTCTACGCTGTCGGGCAATCTGGGTAATCCGGCAGTAATGACGCATCACAACTCGTTGTATCTCACGGTGTCATTCCTCGTTATTTTAGGGGGTATCGGTTTCCCTATCCTGGTGAACTTCAAAGATATTGCATTGCATCATTTCCGTCATGTCTGGCATTGGATGAAAACGCGTCAGTCGGGGCAGTACAAACTGCCGCATCTGTACAATCTGAACACGAAGATTGTGTTGATCATGACCTTCCTGCTGTTGCTCGTCGGCACGGTTGGCTTTGCTGTGTTTGAATGGAACGGGGCGTTCAGCGGGATGCCGGTGGCTGATAAGTGGACTCATGCTTTCTTTAATGCTGTCTGTCCGCGTACGGCCGGATTCAACAGTGTGGATCTTGCCACACTGAGTGTGCAGTCGCTGCTCATTTACCTGCTGCTGATGTGGGTGGGTGGTGCTGCTCAGTCTACTGCCGGCGGGGTGAAAGTGAATGCGTTTGCCGTAGTAGTGCTCAATCTGATCGCTGTTCTCCGTGGTACAGAGCGTGTGGAAGTGTTTGGCCGCGAACTGTCGCACGATTCAATCCGTCGTTCCAATGCCACGGTTGTGATGTCGCTGGGGGTGCTTTTTCTTTTTATTTTTCTTCTTACCTTGCTGGAGCCGCAGGCTTCACTGATGGCCATTATCTTTGAGTGTGTGTCGGCTTTGAGTACGGTAGGATCGAGTTTGAACTTCACTCCCACGTTGTGTGATGCGAGCAAACTGCTGGTGGCGTTGCTGATGTTTATCGGCCGTGTGGGACTGATTACCCTGATGCTGGGGGTTGTGAAACAGAAACGGAATACGAAATATCGTTATCCTAGTGATAATATTATAATAAACTAAGCGTAAACAATGAAGTATATTATTATTGGTTTGGGAAACTATGGCCGTGTGCTGGCAGAAGAACTGTCGGCTTTGGGGCATGAAATCATCGGTGCCGATATCAGCGAGAATCGGGTGGATGCCATTAAGGATAAAATAGCAACGGCTTTTGTGATGGATGCTACGGATGAGCAGGCGCTTTCTGTGCTTCCGCTACGTTCGGTGGATGTGGTGATAGTGGCTATCGGCGAGAATTTCGGGGCTTCTATCCGGGTGGTGGCGCTGCTGAAGCAGCAGAAGGTGGCCCGTATTTATGCCCGTGCCATTGATAATGTGCACAAGGCGGTGCTGCAGGCTTTCAGTCTGGAGAAGATTCTGACACCGGAGGAGGATGCAGCCCGCAGCCTGGTGCAGCTGCTGGATTTTGGGGCCGACATGGAAGGGTTCCGTATCGATTCGGAGTATTATGTGGTGAAGTTCAGGGTGCCGCGTAAATTTGTGGGGTACTTTGTGAATGAACTGAATCTGTATGGCGAGTTTCGTCTGAAACTTATCGGACTGAAGCGGGCGGGCCGTATCACCAACAGCTTGGGTATCGAACTGACTGAGATGCAGGTGAAGAATGAGTTGGCAACCGATGACAAGGTGCAGGAAGGAGACGAGCTGGTGTGCTATGGAAAGTATGGCGATTTTCAGGCTTTCTGGAAGGCTATCTGATGTTGCGTAGCCTGTGCGGCATCGTTTTTTTTACTCGTTTGAGAGAATTGAGCGAAACAAAAAAGTAAAATCTGCTTGTAAATGTCGCTCGCTTTTTGTTCCTTTGCTTTCAAGATGAAAAAATACATGAGAAAACTGATTTATGGACTTCTGCTGTGCTTTGCTGCTGTGGGGCTTGCTGCTTGTGGAGGTAAGAAGGAAACCACAGGCAATAAGTCGATGCTGGCCAAAATGGATAGTTTGGATGCCAGCGGGTTGCAGCGAATGCAGGTATCCCGTGTCGAGACGGATGTTCAGTTTAAAGGCAAGACTTATCGCTCTGTAGTAGTGCGCACTCCCGATGAAAGTTTGCCTCATGTCAGCAATGAGATGGGGGATACGTATGTGGACAATAAAATTGTGCTGCGCCTCACCCAGGGCAATAAGAAAGTGGTAGAGAAAACCTTTACCAAGAAAGATTTTGCGTCGGTGATAGATGCCGGTTTCCTGGCTCATTCCATATTGGAAGGAATTGTTTACAACAAGACCACGGCCGACGGAATTGTCTATGCTGCCAGTGTCTGTTATCCGCAGACCGATTTATACATGCCTCTTTCCATCACGGTAAATGCTGCCGGAAAGATACATATTCAGAAGGAGGATATGCTGGAGGAGGAATACGACAGTGAACCGGGTAACTGAGCCGATGCCGGAAGGCGGGTAGCGGTATATTTGTACAAAAATGAAACTATTTGAAACAAACGAAAGGTAACCTCACGGGTTGCCTTTTGTATTTTTGTGGCGTTATAAATAACTCAATACCACGAAAATGAAGAAAAACATGTTTGCTCTCTGTGCGCTGGCTACTTGCACGCTGGCCACAGCTCAGAATGAAAAGAAAAACGGTTTGGTCCCTCTGACTGAGCGGGTCAATGTTCAGGCCGATTCGGCTCGTATTCACCAGGTGATTGATGGCTGCTGGGTGGCAGTGGGTACGCCCAAAGAACATGCGATCCAGCGGGATTACACTGTCCTGTTTCAGGGGCAGCCTTCTTACCGCTTTGAACTGAAGGAGGATGACAATACGCTGTCGGGTTATGCCAAGGGGGAAACGAAAGGAAGGGCGGAGTTTTCCTATTGTTATGCCACAGCTGCAGATTTTAAGGATGCGCCTGCTGGTACTTTTGAGAAGGCTCAGATCATGAAAACAGTGTACCATCACGGCAAGGGAGCTTGTCCGCAGGGCTCTTCACGCGACTACCAGTTCTCTGTCTATGTACCTTCCACGTTGGATCCGGAGGTTTGCTCCATTTTTGCTCAATGGCATGGCATGCCGAGCCGTACGTTGGTGCAAACTCCCGAAGGCGAGGTGAAGACGCTCTCTGTAGATGAATTTGTCGATTTGGATAAAACAACGATTTTCAAGAAAAACAAAGGCTTCGAGAAAACAGTGAAATGCAACAAGCAGGGTCAGCCGGTGAAGGACAAGCAGGGACGTCCGGTGTATGTGGCCGGCAAGCCTAACGGCTGGCTGGTGGAGCAGGGGGGATATCCGCCGCTGGCTTTTGGTTTCTCCGACGGCTGGTTTTATATCAAAGCGAATTCGGACCGCCGTTGGCTGAGTGATAAGGATGACCGCTGCAATGCCAATGTGGAGCGTACGCCGATCATGAAACCGGTAACTTCAGCTTACAAGGCTTCTACTATTGCCTATAAGCAGCCTTTTGAGGATTTTCCGAAGGATTGCTGGATTACGTTCCGTATTCATATTGACTGGACTGTGTATGGAGGTGAAGCTGAAACCATTGTGAAGCCGGGAAAATTGGATGTGCAGATGGAGTATGAACAAAAGGGTAAGAAGATCAATAAGCATCTGGTAGACAATGAGAAAATTTTGATTGGACGCAACGATAAGGATGGCTATTATTTTAAATTCGGCATCTATCGTGTGGGCAACAGCACCCGTCCGGTCTGCTACAATCTGGCCGGTTATTCTGAAAAGTAAGGAAGGTGGGGAAGGAAGAATTGGATGTTTCTGAAAAAATGGGTAAGTTTGTCCGTCAGAAACAGATTAATAAAACGATAAACAAATGACGAACATTGCTTCTTCGGCTTTTGCCGATACCAAAGCTCACTATGCGCTTTTGGATGGGCTCCGCGGCGTGGCGGCCCTTCTGGTAATCGTATATCACATTTTTGAAGGCTATGCTTTCGCTGGGGGCGGGCTGATTGAAACATTCAATCACGGTTACCTTGCTGTAGATTTCTTTTTTATTCTTTCCGGATTTGTGATCGGATATGCCTATGATGACCGTTGGGGGCAAAATCTGACTATGAAGGATTTTTTCAAACGTCGTCTGATCCGCCTTCATCCGATGGTGATTCTAGGTGCTGTCCTGGGCGTGGCTACCTATTGTATCCAGGGCTGTGTGCAGTGGGACGGAACGCACGTGGCTTTGTCCATGGTCATGCTCTCGCTTCTTTGTGCCATGTGTTTTATTCCTGCTGTTCCGGGGATAGGCTATGAAGTGCGTGGCAACGGAGAAATGTTCCCGCTCAACGGACCGTCTTGGTCGCTGTTCTTTGAATACATCGGCAATATCCTTTATGCGCTTTTCATTCGCCGGTTTTCTACTCCGGTGCTTGCTGTGCTGGTGGCAGTACTTGGTGTCGGTTATGCCTCGTTTGCTTTGCTTGATGTATCCGGTTATGGAAGCATGGGGGTAGGTTGGACACTGGATGCTGTCAACTTCTTTGGGGGCTTGCTCCGGATGCTGTTCCCGTTCAGTATGGGTATGTTGCTCTCCCGCCGCTTTAAACCCTTCCGGGTAAGAGGAGCCTTTTGGCTGGCAAGCATCATCCTGGTGGCTTTGTTTGCTGTGCCCTATTTGCCGGGTATGGAGCCATTTTGTCTGAATGGTCTATTTGAAACCATCTGCGTGGCTTTTGTCTTTCCCGTGCTGGTGTGGCTGGGTGCTTCGGGCACAACCACCGATAAAAGGTCGACTGCTGTATGCAAGTTCTTAGGGGATATTTCATATCCTGTATATATGGTGCATTATCCCATCATGTACCTGTTCTATGCATGGCTGATTGAACATCAGTGTCCTCCTTTTGCACAAAGCTGGCCCGTGGCATTGGGTGTGTATGTCTTGAATATCGTAGTGGCCTATGCTGCTCTGAAATGTTATGATGAGCCTTGGAGAAAATACTTGGCTCAACGTTTCCTTAAGTATCACCGCTGAGGCAGGGTGGGTTGAGGCTGGCAGTAGCCAGAAGAAAAGACAATAAATGATAAAAAAAACGGTTGGCAGACGACCTCCGGAGCCATGGGCTGTGGACGGTCGGTGTCAACCGATTCTTTTTTATTCTAAATAGTAAGTGGATCAGATCCTGTCATCAGTTCACGACCACCATGGGAAAATACGCTTTGAATAAGTTGGCTGCTTTTTCAATTTGTTCCGGTGTATTTTCTTTTACCTCTTTGAGTTGATACTCCCATCCCATGGCTTCGTATTTATGAACGCCCAGGGTGTGATAGGGAAGAACTTCCACTCGCTGAATCATCTTGTAATTTCCCAAAGCCTCACCTAACAGGCGGATATCTTCTTCGTAATCGCTGTATCCCGGCACCAGGACATAGCGCAGCCAGAAAGGCTTCCCGTTTTGTTCCATCCATTCGGCTGTCCGGATGGTCTGCTCGTTGCTTTTTCCAGTCAATGCCTCGTGGCGAGAACAATTGAATTCCTTCATGTCCAGCAAAACAAGGTCGGCCAGCTGAAACAACTCTTCTACGTGTTCGTTCCAGATGCTCCCGTTGCTGTCCAGGCAGACGTGGATACCATTTTCTTTCAGTTCGCGCACCAGCGGTATCAGAGCCTTTGCCTGAAATGTCGGTTCGCCACCGGAAAAAGTGACACCTCCCTTTTTTCCGAAGAACGGACGCTGGCTCACTGCCATGCGGACTATTTCTTCCGGTGGGGTCGGTGTTCCTCCTTTGCCGGCAATGGTGTCCGGGTTGGCACAATACAGGCAGCGGAAATTACATCCTTGAAGAAAGACGACGAGCCGAAGACCCGGCCCGTCGAATGTTCCCATACTTTCGTATGAATGTACGTTTATCATCATATGTTTTAATGAATCGATTACATGCGTTCGTGGAAGCTGCGGCTGATTACTTCCAGCTGGTGTTCACGGCTCAGCTTAACGAAGTTAACTGCATAACCAGAAACACGGATAGTCAGCTGCGGATACTTTTCCGGATGTTCCATTGCATCATACAGCATTTCACGATTCAACACGTTAACGTTCAAGTGGTGAGCACCTTTCGTAAAGTAGCCGTCCATCATCGTTACCAGATTTTCCACACGGTCTTCATCAGTTGCACCCAGTGATTTCGGAACAATGGAGAACGTGTTGCTGATACCGTCTTGTGAGTCGCGGTAGCGCAGTTTGGCTACAGAACTCAATGAAGCGATGGCACCATTCTTGTCACGTCCGTGCATCGGATTGGCACCCGGAGCAAAGGCAACACCTTTGGCACGTCCGTCGGGAGTCGCTCCAGTCTTCTTTCCATACATCACATTCGATGTGATAGTGAGCAGAGAAAGAGTAGGACGAGCGTTCTTGTAAATCGGCAATTTCTTCAATTCTTCGCTGAAGTAATATACGAGGTCTACACCTAAGTGGTCTACCTTATCGTTGTCGTTACCGAAGCAAGGGAATTCACCTTCGATGTCGAAGCCTTCAGTCAGGCCGATTTCGTTGCGGCGAGCCGTAACCTTAGCATACTTGATAGCAGAGAGCGAGTCGAGAGCGATAGACAGTCCGGCTACACCATATGCCAGGTTGATATGCGGATTGGTATCGATGAGGGCCATTTGAGCCTTTTCATAATAATACTTATCGTGCATATAGTGAATGATGTTCATGGCTTCGTTGTACACGCGGGCAATCTCTTTCAGCACCTTCTTGTAGTTGTTCATCACTTCTTCGAAGTTGAGCACATCGCTGGTCAGCACCGGAATGTCTTTTACCATCACCGTACCTGTGTTTTCGCAACGACCGCCGTTGATGGCCAGAAGCAATGCTTTTGCCAAGTTGCAGCGGGCACCGAAGAACTGGATTTGCTTTCCGATTTCCTGGTAAGATACGCAGCAAGCAATACCATAGTCATCCGACTGGCGAACTTCACGCATCAGATCGTCGTTTTCATATTGGATAGAAGACGTGTCGATGGATACCTTAGCGCAGAAATCCTTGAAACCTTCCGGCAATTCCGGACTCCAAAGTACTGTCAAGTTGGGTTCTGGAGAAGGACCGAGGTTGTACAATGTCTGCAAGAAACGGAAAGAAGTCTTTGTCACTTTCGTGCGACCGTCGTTGAAACGTCCACCCAGCGATTCAGTTACCCATGTCGGGTCGCCGGCGAAGATGTCGTTATACGACTGCATGCGCAAGTGACGTACCATACGCAGTTTGATGACAAACTGGTCGATCAATTCCTGAGCAAATGACTCTGTGATTGTGCCTTTGCTCAATTCATATTCCAAATAGATATCCAGGAATGAAGAAACGTTACCCAGTGACATGGCAGCTCCGTCTTGTTCTTTGACTGCAGCCAGATAAGCCATGTACACCCATTGTACAGCTTCCTGTGCTGTGTAAGCCGGGCGGCTCAGATCGAGACCGTAGTATTCACCCAACACTTTCATTTCATTCAGAGCCTTGATTTGTTCAGCCACTTCTTCGCGCAAGCGGATGCGAGCTTCTGTCATCGGGCCTGTCAAACCACGCAAGTCTTCTTTCTTGGCAGCAATCAAGCGGTCGATACCATAAAGAGCCATACGACGATAGTCACCGATCACACGTCCGCGGGCATAGTTGTCAGGAAGACCTGTCAAGAATCCCAAAGAACGGAAAGAACGGATTTCTTCTGTATAAGCATCGAACACACCGTCGTTGTGTGTCTTGCGGTAGTGAGTAAAGATATCTTTTACGCGTTCATCTACTTCAACGCCATTCTCGCGACAAGCCTTTTCTACTACTTTGATGCCGCCAAACGGCTTGATGGCACGTTTCAGCAGTTCGTCAGTTTGCAGACCGACAATCAGTTCGTTTTCCTTGTCGATGTATCCGGCTTTGTGTGATGTGATGGTAGAAACGGTTACGTTATCCAGAGAGCGAATGCCATTATTTGCTCTTTCTTCTGCCAAAGCTTCCAGGCAGCGGTTCCATACAGCTTTTGTACGTTCTGTAGGTCCTTCCAAGAATGAAGCATCTCCATAATAGGGAGTAATGTTATTACTTACGAAATCTCTTACATTGATTTCGCTGCTCCAAAGACCGTCTTTAAAGATCTTGTTTAATTCCATAAATGAAAAAAATTAGAGGTTATAGTTATCCTTATTCTTTAGAGCGCACAAAGATAGTATCATTTTTTAATTTTATAGACAAGTTGTGTCCATTTTTGTGTCATCTAGCATAAAATACCTACTATTAGGTAGCGTAGAAATATTTTTTTTGAAAAAAAATCCGCAAATGTTTGGAAGTATAAAAAAAGTTCGTACCTTTGCACCGCTTTCGAAAGGAAACGCTTCTGAAAAGAAGTTATGGAGAGGTGGCAGAGTGGTCGATTGCGGCGGTCTTGAAAACCGTTGTACCGCGAGGTACCCGGGGTTCGAATCCCTGTCTCTCCGCAACAAACGCTGAAAATCAGCAGATTGCAAAACAAACACCCAGTTTTACACCCAAGAATATAAAGTCGGGTGTTTTTGTTTTATTTAAGATAATACAACCACTACATAATAAAAGAGTAGCGATATTAAAAGAATCCGATGAGAAAAGACTAATATTTATCTATCCATTCAGTTTGATTTTTCAGGACTTTACATCGTCCTGAAAGTATTTGTTATTGTATTCCAACGTCAGGAGTGGATTATAATACAAGTTTTTTGTGTGGATAGAATTTCGTTTTGCTTAATGTACGAAAGTACTTATCTATAAACGCATGAAATATTAGCACAATGAATCATTGGAAATCAACTTTGGCCGTGATAGGAATAGGCCAACTCATATCTATTTTAACAAGTACGATTGTTGGCTTCTCCATTATTTTTTGGATTAGCAACGAATTTAAATCCCCGACAGCTTTATCTCTGGCTATTTTAGCTGGATTTTTACCACAATTTGTATTAGGCTTGTTTGCCGGGGTCTATGTTGACAGATGGAATCGAAAGAAAACGATGTTTTATTCGGACTTGTTCATCGCGTTCTGTACCCTATGTCTTTTTATTGTGATAACCAAGGGTTATAAAGACCTTTCTTTTTTTTATCTATTGACTGCTTGTCGTTCAATAGGCAGTACGTTTCATGCACCTGCTTTACAGGCAAGCATCCCTCTACTGGTTCCCAAGCACCATCTTGTCAGGGTATCAGGTTTGTACCATTCCATTCAATCCTTCAGTGAGGTGATAGCTCCCGTTGTAGGGGCAAGCCTCGTTGTTTGGCTTCCCATACAGTATATTCTGCTCATAGATGTGATCGGAGCTGTTGCTGCTTGTCTGACCTTACTTTGTGTCCAGATTCCTTCTCTTCAAAAAACGAAAGTTCTTCCAGATTTCAAAAAAGAACTGACGGAATGTTGGCATACCTTGCGGCGTACAATGGGCATTTTGCCTTTATTCGTATGCTTTACGCTGGTGACTTTTGTCCTTATGCCTGTTTTTACGTTATTTCCTTTTATGACGCTTCTGCATTTCAACGGAAACATTTTGCAAATGGGAGTTGTGGAAATGGGTTGGGGCTCAGGGGCATTGTTGGGCGGTTTAGTACTTGCCTGTAAGGCTTTGAAAAGCAAGCAAACATTAGTGATGCATACGGCTTATGTGATATTGGGATTGTATCTGATTAGCGCCAGTTATTTACCATCAAGCGCATTTATAGGTTTTGTTTGCCTAACATTTACAGGAGGCATAGCCTATTCCATTTACCATGCGCTTTTCATCGCTATTATTCAGCAGAACTTGGCTTCGGACATGCTTGGACGGACTTTTTCTCTCATCTTTAGTTTGAGTACCTTTCCATCAATGCTGGGTATCGTAGCTTCAGGATATTGGGTGGAAGCATGGGGTATCACATCCGTCTTTATGATCAGCGGATGGGTTATCTTTCTGATTGGAGTGGGTGCAAATTTTATTTCTTCAATCAAGCAGTTGGATAATTACGCATAGTATTATTTATTAAAGAATTATTATATGACAAAGAAAGAACACACTACGATTACAGAGTTATTTCAAGTTTTGGACTTGTTGGAAAGCCTGGACATGCAGTTTTGGTTGGATGGAGGCTGGGGAGTGGATGTCTTGTACGGACAGCAAACCCGCTTGCATAGAGATATTGACATTGATTTTGATGCCAATTATACAGACCAACTCCTTGATCTTTTGCAGGAGAGAGGATATCAAATTGAAACAAATTGGTTGCCCACCCGTGTGGAACTGTATAGCAAAGAATTAGGCTATATTGATATCCATCCTTTTGTCTTGAATGCGGACGGCACTTCCAAACAAGCCGACTTGGATGGAGGCTGGTATGAATTTCAACCGGACTATTTTGGAACAGCAGTCTTTGAAGGCAGAAGCATCCCTTGCATTTCTGCAAAAGGGCAACAAGTATTCCATTCGGGCTACGATTTAAGAGAGAAGGATATTCACGATTTATCTATAATTAAACAATGTATAACAACAATGAGCCTAACAATTAGATAAGAACAAGAAAATGACAGAAAAACAAATTGTCTGGTATATCTTACTTACAGAAGTAAAGATAGACAGTGACACCCAGTCTGTCACATCCCTGAGTGTAGCTCCATTGGCAGTCTTGCCGGAATTCCAGCGTAAGGGAATTGGGGGGGGATGTTGATTCAGTAAGCCCATCAGAGGGCAGCACTTTTGGGTTACGGCACAGCAGTCGTATTGGGGCATAAAGAGTATTATCCTCGATTTGGCTATCGCAAGGCTATCGATTTAGGAATTGAATTTCCTTTCGAAGTCTCTCATGAATATTGCATGGTGGCTGAATTAATACCTGGAGCTACTGAGAATGTGAAAGGTATGGTTTGTTATCCAACTGACTTTAAATAGTTTAACAAGTAAAATTCATTATATAACTCGGACTGGGTATTTCAATTTCCCAGTCCGTATTCTGATAGTACTTATTCAATTGGAAGATTGTGTTGCTTCAAGAATGAAAGTTTATCCCAATACCCTCTTTGAAAGACGATTTTGTTATCTTTTACATGAAAAAATCCGCATCCACGAAGTCCAAGAGAGTCTTTCCATTCCATGATAGCCCATTCGCCATCTTCAAAAATATTTTCCACCATACAAACCATTTTAGCAGTGGCAAATTCATTCACAAACATTTTGTAGATTGATTCTTTACCTATTATTGGTTCGTTTGCGACTTGATGATTTACTGCATTAGTAGCATACAGCTCTGCTATATGATAAGCATCTGCTTTGTTAAAGCAATCTATCCATTTTTCCAAAACTTCTTTAGGCTTCATTTTTTATAAATTCTTAGGATTTTGATTCTGTAATAAAAACAATCTGTTTGGATGCATAGATACTTGATTTTATTAATAATAGGCTATTCTATATTCTAAATCCTCTGGATTTTTGCTCTCTCTGCACCGAGTTACGTAGATTCTGCTGTAACTTTTCCCATTGTTCCTTAAACCATTGTACTATGGGTTGTCGGTTTATGGTCAGCATAAGCTTACCACTATCCATCGGATGTTTCTCAACCCTAAAAATATCATTCTTGATGTCAAATTTCCACCTGTGTTCTTCGGAATAAATTTTGCCACTACATTGTATGGATTCTTTCTTTGTCAAGAGGTTTTCTATCATGTCTTTGGTAAACCCGATAACAGCGCATAATTTTTCCATTCTCAACATCTCTTTGAACATGGGAAACCATTTGTGGGCTTTTTCAAGCAAGGTGCTCAATCGTGATATTTCCTTGTCTTTGGCTTCAAGTTCTTGATTATGTATTCTTTGAAGATTACGAATTTGTCTGCTATGCTGTTCCTGTATTTGTTGTATCTGAATTTTTAATTCATCAGTAGCTTTGTCCCGTTTGGTAATTTCCTGATGTAGCTGCTCGATGTGATGTTCCAGTTCTTTCAGCTTACCGCTTCCGAAAAGAGAACCTACACCGCTTGCTATGGCGGTAGCAGCATTGGTGGCTGTTTTCTTTAGTTTGTCCGTGCGTATCTCTGCTTTTACCTGTTTGAGTTCCTGTTCGGCAAGGCTTACTTGTTGTTCCTTGTGTCGCTTGGTTTCCTCTATACGTTGCAGTTCGGCTTTCTGCTTCTCAA
>ERZ791889.110-NODE-110-length-67600-cov-24.911141_pt1 | contig 67600 bp, 64 predicted proteins | sample MGYA00510156_ERZ791889 | MGnify/ENA primary metagenome ERZ791889 (study PRJEB30046, sample SAMN00792108) | human gut metagenome | study: EMG produced TPA metagenomics assembly of the A metagenome-wide association study of gut microbiota in type 2...
CTCGCGACCCTAACCTTGGCAAGGTTATGCTCTACCAACTGAGCTATTTCCGCGTGTTTATTTTTAACGGGTGCAAAGATAAGCACTTTTATTATTACCACCAAATTTTTTGAAGGAAAGTTTGAAAAAAACTTTCCTTCAAAGGTATTTTTATCTTCCCAGCAAGGATTTTTCAGCTTTTTCCATGCCGTCGAAGTTGAATCCATCCAATACTCGCTGCATCAATGCAGCAATTTCCGTATTACACAGATTACCGATACTTCCCTCATGCGTGTGATGCACTTCCTTATTATGAACGAAGTTGCCAGCTTCAATGTCCAGCCCCACTTTCTTATATGCATCGCGGAACGGCATACCTTCCCGCGCCAAGCGGTTGACTTCCTCTACACTGAAAATGAAAAGATACTTGTCATCATCCAGAATCCGTTCATTCACCTTCATTTCATTCATTATATAAGTCGTCATCTGCAGACAGTCTTTCAATTCCTGGAAAGCCGGCAGAAAGACCTCTTTGATAATTTGCAGATCCCGGAAATAACCCGAAGGAAGATTATTGGCAATCATCATGATCTGCTGCGGCAACGCCTGAAGCTTATTGCACTTTGCACGCGTCAGCTCGAACACATCCGGATTCTTCTTATGAGGCATAATACTGGAGCCCGTAGTGCAATCGTCCGGAAGCTTGACAAAGCCAAAGTTCTGGCTGTTGAACATACAAGCATCAAAAGCCAGTTTCGACAAAGTACCCGCAAGCGAGGCCAAGGCAAAAGCCACATTACGTTCCATCTTACCACGTCCCATCTGCGCATAGACCACATTATAATTCATCGAATCAAATCCGAGCAGTTCGGTAGTCATCGTACGGTTCAGCGGAAACGACGAACCATATCCGGCAGCCGATCCAAGCGGATTGCGGTTGCACATCTTGAAAGCGGCCTGCAAAAAGAGCATGTCATCGACCAGGCTTTCGGCATAAGCGCCAAACCATAGGCCAAACGACGAAGGCATGGCAATCTGCAGATGAGTATAACCGGGCATCAGCACCTCCTTATAGCGTTCGCTTTGACGCACCAGCACTTGAAAAAGCAACTCTACGGCTCCGGCAATTTCCTTTATTTGGGCTCGGGTAAACAGTTTCAAGTCCAGCAACACCTGATCGTTCCGGGAACGTCCGCTATGGATTTTCTTTCCCACATCTCCCAAGCGGCGTGTCAGCAGGAGTTCCACCTGAGAATGCACATCCTCCACTCCGTCCTCAATCACAAACTCCCCTTTTTCTGCCGAGGCATAGATCTGTTTCAGTTCGGCCAGCAGTAAAGCCAGCTCCTCTTTGGTCAACAGCCCGATGCTTTCGAGCATCGTAATATGAGCCATCGAGCCCAAAACGTCATGCTTGGCCAGATAAAGGTCCAGCTCACGGTCGCGCCCCACAGTGAAGCGCTCAATATCCTTATTTACCTGCGTTGATTTTTCCCAAAGTTTTTGTGCCATAAGCCAAGATATTCAAACTTAATAGTTGATAATAGACAGCACTTCCACCATCTTCTCCAATCCTTCCTGAAGCGGTTTCTGAACCATCGCTTTCATAAACGGATTCAAATCCATTCCGATAGTCACCTTCACCTTACACTCTTCGGCTCCGGTAGCCACCAACTGAATCCACATGTTAAACGGAAGTGGAGAATTGACAGTAGCCAATTTCACACACTTGCACGGCTCACGTTCCACCACCTGCAACGTCAGTTGGCCAACGGGCGATACCGAAAAGCTCAACGTATCCGAATCAAAGCTGAGATCTTTCACCTTGTCTTGCGGCAAGCGGTCCTTCAATGCTTCCAGATGGCTCAAATCAGAGATTTTAGCATACACACGTTCTTGGCTGTAAGGTATTACCTTGACACTACTTTCAAATTTAGTCATACTACTATACTACTTCTTTTATACAAAAACAAAAAAAGAACTATTCGGGCAAAAAATGCTCGAAAAGTTCTTTTAACGACAATATTTTCAACTATTAACTATCTTATTTTCCAGCATCCCAATGAGCGGGGTCTTTGCGCCATTCGTTCAACGTTGGAATATCACCTTCCTCGATATAACCTGTGCGGAGAGCCACATCAAGTACAGCTTCATAATTCGTCAGCGTAACCAGGTTCACTTTCGCATTCTTGAAAGCTTCCTCTGCTACCGGGAATCCATACGTATAAGATGCTACCATACCGATCACTTCGCAACCATCCCGACGAATTGCTTCCACTGCCTTCAGACTGCTACCGCCAGTAGAGATCAAATCTTCAATCACTACCACTTTCATACCCGGACGGAGTTCACCTTCAATCAGATTTTCCAACCCATGATCTTTCGGAGTAGAACGAACATAGACAAAAGGCAAGTTCAACGCATCTGCCACCAAAGCTCCTTGAGCAATAGCGCCAGTAGCCACACCTGCAATCGCATCTACCTGTCCGAAGCGTTCCAATATGAGACGCGTAATTTCAACCTTCACAAAGTTGCGAAGAGAGGGGTAGGAAAGAGTTTTACGATTATCACAATAAAAGGGGGATTTCCATCCTGAAGCCCATGTGAAAGGGTTGGCGGGTTGAAGTTTTATAGCTTTAATCTTCAGCAATTTCTCCGCGAATAGTTTTTCTAAGTGTTTCATAACAGAACTTACTATTAATTATTTGCTGCAAAAGTACAGAAATTGAACGAAAATAAAAAGAAGAAGGCGTTTATTTTTTTAATCGGTTATCCCTTCCTCCTCCGGAATGTCAATACAGCGCTTGATATCCTTCAGTTCGAAGCCCCGACTCATGGCAAAACGGACCAGTTTGCCATTGAGTTCATAGGCCGACTGGGCGTGAATGCTCTTGCGCTTGGCATTCAGCAGTCCGGTCAAAATGGAGAGATATTCTTCTTCATCCAACGCATTCAGATGACGCCATGCCACATCAGAGGGGATTTTTTTCATATACAGCCCCTGGGCAATCTTCATCTTTCCCCATTTGGAAAAACGGTATTTATCATTGATGTAAGCCCGGCAAAAGCGGTCTTCATTTATGAAGTTTTCCTTCTCCAACTGGTTGAGTATGCGTCCGATTGTGTCGTAAGCAATTCCCCAGCGCTGTAATTTCTCATTGATTTCTGCCCGACAATGCTCGGCAGCAGAGCAGTAGGAAGCCACACGACTGAAAGCCTCCTCATCAGTTAATTGTGCACTCATCGGTTTGCTGTAACTATTCTATCTTTTCCAAAAAAATCTTTTACAATACGGACATCATGATAGTGATACTCTTCAAGCATCTGTGCCGTATCGCATCCATAGGCTTGATTGATTTCAAAGTAAAGCTTTCCACCCGGCATCAACAAGCTCTGCCCCAGCAAGGCAATACGCCGGTAATAACGCAACGGATCATCATCCGGCACAAAAAGTGCCAGTTCTGGCTCCCAATCGAGCACGTTTGCATCCATTTCCTGCTTTTCCCTTTCCGTGACATAAGGCGGATTGCTCACCATGATATCAAAAAGACAATCCTCACACACAGGCGTTTCGAAGACATCGTGAAGTCGGAAGTCCACCCGGGCATCCAGCAGCCGGTTGTTCTCGCGGGCAATGGCCAGTGCCGCCTCCGACACATCCCATGCCTCCACTGCCGCTTGCGGCAGACGCTTGTCCAGCGAGATGGCGATACAACCGCTTCCCGTACCTATATCTAATATATGGCGTGCGTGGGGATTTTCAGCCACCACCAGGTCTACGAGCTCAGCTGTCTCCGGACGGGGAATCAGCACACCGGGAGCAACCTTAAATTTCCTTTCACCAAACTGAGCAAAGCCACAAACATACTGAATAGGTTCGTTTTTCTGCAAACGGAATATAATGTTTTCTAATTCACGCTCTTTGCTTTCGGATAATGTTATATCTTTGCCCATGTAAATATCGAGCGCATCAAGACCTAACAGGTCGCAACAAATCATCATCGAAAGAGCCCGAAGCTCTTCCGGCGGATAGAGTTCCCGCAAAGACTGGCGGATATGCGCAACGATAGGATTCATAATGATTACAATTTCAAAATGCAAAAATAAGAATAATATGGCGAAGAGCATTCAATTGGAAGAAGAAAAATATATCAGACGGTGCATCGCACTGGCACAAAACGGACGGTGCAACACGGCTCCCAACCCGATGGTAGGAGCGGTGATTGTGTGCGACGGCCGCATTATCGGCGAAGGTTATCACGTGCGTTGCGGAGAAGCGCATGCAGAAGTAAACGCCATCCGTTCGGTGAAAGACCCGTCGCTGCTCGAGCGTTCCACTATCTACGTCAGCCTGGAGCCCTGCTCCCACTACGGAAAAACTCCTCCGTGTGCCGACCTGATTATAGAAAAGAAAATTCCCCGCATCGTCATCGGCTGCCAGGACCCCTTTCCGGAAGTAGCCGGAAGAGGCATACAGAAGCTGCGCGATGCCGGACGGGAAGTCGTTGTGGGAGTATTGGAGGAAGAATGCCGGCAGCTGATTCGCCGGTTTACCACATTCAATCTCCAGCATCGTCCTTACATTGTACTGAAATGGGCCGAATCGGCCGACGGATGGATCGACATCAACCGCAGCAGCGGTTCCCCCGTGGTGCTTTCTTCACCGCTGAGCACCATGCTGGTACATAAAAAAAGAGCCGAATCAGCCGCCATCCTGGTGGGACGCAAGACCGCCCTGCTGGACAACCCGTCGCTGAACGTGCGCCACTGGTATGGCAAGAATCCCACCCGGGTGGTGATAGACCGCCAGTTGTCGCTCCCGTCCGATCTGCATTTGTTTGACGGAAGCATCCCCACGCTCGTGTTCACGGAAAGGGTAAAGGAAAACACGCACAATGTCACCTACCTCCCCATCGACTTCAGCGGCAATCCGCTGCCGATGCTGTTGGAGGAGCTCTACCGGCGCAAATTGCAAACACTCCTGGTGGAAGGCGGAAGCCAGCTGCTGCAGTCGTTCATTGACAGCGGACTGTGGGACGAAGCTTATGTGGAAAAATGCCCAGCCCGCTTGCACGCGGGAGTCAGAGCACCTCAGATGAAACCGGGAGTTCCCTATTCGGTGGAGAAACATTTCGGAAGAGACATTTGGCATTACGAGGCAACGGAGGGTGTAAAATAAATCCTTTTCAACGGATTTTTCGCCCGCAAAAACAGAGAGATTATCTATAATTTTATATAAAACTTGCCGTTAATGTTCTTTATCGGGAAAATTGTTTCTATTTTTGCAACTTGTAAATAAACACAATCATTCAAATGAGAATAAAGTTTTTATCATTCATTGCTAGTTTTTTTATCGTGTCATTCGTCATTACGTCATGTCTTGATGAGGAAAACAACATCGAATTAAGCAAAGATGCCACCATCCATGCGTTCAGCCTTGACACGATCGGATACGGAAAAACCTATAAATTTACCATCGACCAGCTGAGAGGAGAAATCTACAATCAGGACTCTCTGCCTGTGCATGCAGATACCATTGTAGATAAGATATTAATCAAAACGCTGACTACCGTATCGGGCATCGTCACCATGAAGGATAAAAACGGTGAAGATTCGATTATCAACATCAACGACTCTATGGACTTCCGCAAACCGGTGAGAATCAAAGTATGGTCTTCGGAAGGACTGGCCGAATTCAACAAGACAAAGACCAAGGATTACACCATCACGGTACGCATTCATCAGTTCGACCCGGATTCGCTGAACTGGGAACACAAAGGAACGATGGACCCTGCAGCTACAGAGGCTCAGAAATCGGTTCGCCTGGGTGATAAAGCGTTTACTTACAACATGCAAGGAGGTGCATTGAAGGTTTCTGCCAGCAGCGACATGACCACATGGAACACACAGGCTGTGGAAGGAATCAATCAAATGCCTCATTCACTGATGGCATTGAACCACTGCCTGCTGGCTACGGTAGAGAAAAAGCTGTATGTATCGGAAGACGGTATCACTTGGAATCCGTCGGACAAAATAGAAGGCTCGGTGGTTACCCTGATTTCCCAATTACCGATAAAAGGGCAAGACGATATCCTGCTGACTTATATAAAGGAAGAAAACGGCAAACAGATGATGTATGCTGCGCAGGTGTCTTCCTCCGATGAGTTCTCGAAAGAAACTTCATTGGGAGAAACAGACAGCAGATTCCCTGTGGAAAACCTGTCGTATGCCACTTTCCCGAAAGGCAAAGGCTTCCAGAACATCGTGGTGGGCAAGCATCAGCCTGAAATCACCACGACAGTGGACGGAAAAGAGGTGCCGGCTGCAGTATCCTGGGGATTTGACGGCACTACCTGGGCCGAAATCGGAACGACTTCCAGCACCGGATATTGTCCGGGCTTCAACCAGCCTACCGTAGTTTTCTACAACGACCTTCTCTATTGCTGGGGAGAAAAGTTTGAATCTATTTATGTGTCGGACAGTGAAGGATTTGCCTGGGAAAAGGCCGACAAGAAATTTGCCTTCCCTATGCACAACTGGTTCAAATCATCGATTACGGTTTCTACTCCCGCACAGCCGGAGTTCAGAGGAAGAACCAACTATTCGGTAATTCAAGATACAGAAAAACAATACATTTATATATTGTTCGGCAAGGAAGACAACGTATCTTTCAAAGAAAAAGTGACTAAGAAAGAGGGAGACAAAGTAACTACAACTACAGAAACACGCACCTATAGACATGATTCTGAAGTGTGGAGCGGACGTCTCAACCAATTATGGTTTGATTTGGCCAATGCCGGAAAATAAAAACGATAAGTAAAGAAATGTCCTATATTGAAAAAATAGACAAAACTCGGATTCCCCAACATGTAGCCATTATCATGGACGGTAACGGCAGATGGGCGAAGCAACGTGGCAAAGAACGCACGTTCGGTCACCAGGCAGGAGCAGAAACGGTGCAGCAGATTACTGAAGATGCTGCTCGCCTGGGCATAAAGTATCTGACCTTATATACTTTCTCTACCGAAAACTGGAACCGTCCGCAGCAGGAGGTGGCAGCCTTGATGAATCTGCTGTTGAATTCCATCAAAGAGGAATTGCTCATGAAGAACAATATCCGCTTCATGGTGATTGGCGACTTCAAGAAACTGCCGGAAGAGGTGCAGCAAAGCCTGAATTCCTGCATCGAGCACTCTGCCAACAACACAGGAATGAGCCTGGTGCTGGCACTCAGCTACTCATCGCGATGGGAGCTGACGGAGGCCATGCGCCAACTGGCTACGGCTGTTCAGAAAGGAGAACTGCTTCCGGAAGAAATCACCGATGAATGTATCAGCGCTCACTTGGAAACACGCTTCATGCCCGACCCGGACTTGCTGATCCGCACAGGCGGCGAGCTCAGACTGAGCAATTATCTGCTGTGGCAATGCGCTTATTCAGAACTTTATTTCTGCGATGTGTTTTGGCCGGAATTTGACAAGGAGGAACTCTACAAAGCCGTTTATGACTTCCAGCAGCGGGAACGCCGCTTTGGCAAAACAAGTGAACAAATCAGCTAACATCATTTGAAACATCAAATTATAATATAAATGCATTATCGTATTTCCTATCTATTCATAACGTTTATCTGCCTGTGTAGCTTTGCCGCTACCAGTGTGGCGCAGAATACCAGCACCGATAGCCATTCGAAACCTGTGATTTTATATTCTGGTACACCCAAGAAATATGAAATAGCAGACATCAAAGTGGAAGGGGTGAAAAATTATGAAGACTATGTATTGATCGGACTGTCCGGATTGTCAGTGGGACAAACAATCACAGTGCCGGGTGATGAAATTACCGGTGCTATCAAGCGTTATTGGCGCCATGGTTTGTTCTCCAACGTACAGATTACAGCCGAAAAGATAGAAGGTAGCAAAATCTGGTTGAAAATCAGCCTGACACAACGCCCCCGTATTTCGGATGTACGCTACCACGGTGTGAAGAAATCGGAACGCACCGACCTGGAAAGCAAACTGGGAATGGTGAAAGGTATGCAAATCACTCCCAATACGGTGGACAGAGCGAAGATTCTGATCAAGCGTTATTTTGACGATAAGGGATTCAAGAATGCAGAGGTTACCATCAATCAGAGAGACGATTCTTCACAAGAGAATCAGGTGATTGTGGATGTTATCATCGACAAAAAGGAAAAGATTAAAGTACACGCCATCGAAATTGCCGGCAACACTGCTATCAAAGATTCGAAGCTGAAGCGGGTGATGAAGAAGACGAACGAAAAAGGAAAACTGATCAACCTGTTCCGTACGAAGAAGTTTGTTCCGGAAAACTACGAAGCGGACAAACAGCTTATCATCGACAAATACAACGAACTGGGTTACCGTGATGCGGTGATTGTAAAAGATAGTATATCGCAATTTGATGACAAGACTGTCAACATCTATATGGATATCGATGAAGGTCAGAAGTATTACCTGCGCAACGTGACATGGGTGGGCAACACGCTGTATCCGTCGGAACAACTGGACTTCCTGCTCCGCATGAAGAAGGGTGACATCTACAACCAGAAATTGCTCGAAGAACGTATCTCTACGGATGATGATGCCATCGGTAACTTGTACTACAACAACGGTTACCTGTTCTACAACCTCGACCCGGTAGAAGTGAACATTGTGGGCGACTCGATCGACCTCGAAATGAGAATCTATGAAGGCCGTCAGGCAACTATCAATAAAATCAAGATCAGCGGTAACGACCGGTTGTACGAAAACGTGGTTCGCCGTGAACTCCGTATCCGTCCGGGACAGCTATTCAGCAAGGAAGACTTGATGCGTTCTTTGCGTGAAATCCAGCAAATGGGACACTTTGACCCTGAGAAACTGCAACCGGATATCCAACCGGATCCGGCCAACGGTACGGTGGACATAGGCTTGCCGCTTACTTCCAAAGCCAACGACCAGGTGGAATTCTCTGCCGGCTGGGGACAGACGGGTATCATCGGTAAGCTGAGTTTGAAGTTCACCAACTTCTCTGTGGCCAACTTGCTGCATCCGGGAGAAAACTACCGGGGTATCTTGCCACAGGGTGACGGTCAGACTCTGACCATTAGCGGACAGACGAATGCCAAATACTATCAGTCGTACAGTGTTTCATTCTTCGACCCGTGGTTTGGCGGCAAACGTCCGAATTCATTCTCGCTTTCGGCGTTCTTCTCTGTGCAGACCGACATCAGCAGCCGCTACTATAATTCAAGCTATTTCAACAACTACTACAACAGTTTGTATAGCGGTTATGGCGGTTACGGCATGTACAACTATGGCAACTACAATAACTACGAGAATTACTACGACCCCGACAAGTCAATCAAGATGTGGGGACTTTCAGTGGGATGGGGTAAGCGTCTGAAGTGGCCGGATGACTACTTTACGCTCTCTGCAGAACTGGCTTACCAGCGCTACAACCTGAGAGACTGGCAGTATTTCCCGGTGACCAACGGTAAGTGCAACGACTTGAGCATTTCATTGACCCTGGCGCGTAACTCTATCGACAACCCGATTTTCCCGCGTAGCGGTTCAGACTTCTCACTGTCGGTACAGTTCACTCCTCCCTACTCGTTGTGGGATGGTAAAGACTACAAGGGTTACTACAAGGAAGACGGAACGATTACGCAAAACAACATGAACAAGCTCCACAAGTGGATTGAATATCACAAGTGGAAATTCAAAGGCAAAACCTACACGCCGTTGATGGACCCCGTAGCTCATCCGAAATGTCTGGTTTTGATGACACGTACAGAGTTTGGCTTGCTGGGACACTACAACGAATACAAGAAATCACCGTTCGGTACCTTCGACGTGGGTGGTGACGGTATGACAGGATACTCTACTTATGCCACAGAAAGCGTTGCTTTGCGCGGTTACGAAAACAGTGCCCTGACTCCGTATAGATCGGAAGGGTATGCTTACGCTCGCCTGGGCATCGAATTGAGATATCCGCTGATGCTGGAAACAAGTACCAACATTTACGTGTTAGGATTCCTCGAAGCCGGTAATGCATGGCACGACATCAAGAAATTCAATCCGTTCGACTTGAAACGCTCAGCCGGTGTGGGTGTGCGTATCTTCTTGCCGATGATCGGTATGATGGGTATCGACTGGGGTTACGGTTTTGACAAGGTATTCGGCTCAAAGGAATACGGCGGAAGCCAGTTCCACTTCATATTGGGACAAGAGTTCTAATGTATAACCAAAACGAAATGATATGAAAAAGTCTGCTTTATTCATCCTGTTGCTGTGGGTAGCCAGCCTGGCCTCAGCACAAAAGTTTGCCTTGATTGACACGGAATATATCATGAAGCATATACCGGCTGCCGAGAGTGCAAACAAGCAAATGCAAGGTGCTACGGAAAAGTATCAAAGCGAAGTGGAAGCGTTGGCCAAGGAAGCCCAGAAGATGTTTCAGGACTATCAAGCCAAATCGAAAACGCTTTCTGCTACACAGAAAACGCAAAGAGAGGATGCCATCGTGGCCAAGGAAAAAGCAGCAGCCGAACTGAGACGGAAGTATTTCGGACCGGAAGGTGAACTGGCGAAACTGAGAGACCGCCTCTTCACTCCGATTCAGAACGATATCTACGAAGCGGTGAAAGCCGTATCACAGCAACGGGGCTACGACATGATTGTGGACCGGGCCACTGCCAGCGGACTGATTTTTGCTCATCCGAGAATAGATATCAGCGATGAAATACTAAGAAAATTAGGTTTTTCAAATTAATTTCATACATTTGCAGCCGAAACAATTAAAAATCATTCAAATAAATTATAGAACTATGCTTAAAAAAATTGCACTTGTAATCTTGCTTGCACTCCCGATGGGTGTATTTGCACAGAACCTTAAATTCGGTCATATCAACGCACAGGAAATTATCACAGTAATGCCCGAATTCACCAAAGCTCAAAAAGACATCCAGACTTTGGAACAACAACTCACTACTGAGCTGCAGAGAACTCAGGAAGAATTCAACAAGAAATACCAGGAATTCCAACAGGCAATCTCTAAAGATTCTCTCCCTGCCAACATTGCAGAAAGAAGACAAAAAGAATTGCAAGACATGGCTCAGAGACAAGAACAGTTCCAACAGGAAGCTGCTCAGCAAATGCAAAAAGCTCAAAATGATGCCATGGTTCCTATCTACAAGAAATTGGACGATGCTATCAAGGCTGTGGGAGCTGCAGAAGGTGTAATCTACATTTTCGACGTGGCAAGAACTCCGATACCTTACATCAACGAATCAATGAGCGTTAACTTGACAAGCAAAGTAAAAGCACATCTCGGTATCAAGTAAGGATACACCGCCCAACGAATTTACAAGAGACACGGATTACACGAACTGACGGTTTCCAAAGAAATAAAAGCCGTAACCTATCGTGTAATCCGTGTCTTTTTATGTACTTTTGTATCTAAAAATATCACGTTATGCACCAATCTTTATCCACGATTCCCGGCCCTATCGGAGTTTTCGACTCCGGCTATGGCGGCCTGACTATTCTGGACAAAATCAGAGAAGCAATGCCCGAATACGATTACATCTATCTAGGTGACAATGCGCGTGCCCCGTATGGCACACGTTCGTTTGAGGTGGTGTATGAGTTCACGAAACAGGCTGTAAACAAATTGTTCGAGATGGGCTGCCACCTGGTGATTTTAGCCTGCAACACCGCATCGGCCAAAGCGCTGCGCAGCATACAGATGAACGATCTTCCTTTGATTGATCCTCACCGGCGCGTATTGGGAGTGATCCGACCAACGGTGGAATGCATCGATTCGATCAGCCGGAACAAGCACGTGGGGGTGCTGGCTACGCCAGGCACCATCAAATCGGAATCTTATCCCATGGAGATACACAAACTGTTTCCTGAGATTCAAGTCAGCGGCATGGGATGTCCGATGTGGGTTCCGCTAGTGGAAAACAACGAAGCCAAAAGTGAAGGAGCCGACTTCTTTATCCAGAAATACATCGACCAGCTGCTGGACAAAGACCCTCTTATCGACACGGTGATTTTGGGCTGCACCCATTTTCCGCTTCTGCTGCCCAAGATTCGGGCCTACATGTCCGACAGCATCCGCATTGTATCGCAAGGAGAATATGTAGCCCAAAGCCTGAGAGACTATATGAGACGACATCCGGAAATGGACAGCCGGTGCACCAAGAACGGCAAGTGTCTGTTCTATACCACAGAGGCGGAAGAGAAGTTTTCGGAATCCGCATCCACGTTCCTCAATCAGGAAATCTGCGTAAAACATGTCACACTAGAATAAAAGAAAGAGAGATGAAAAAATTTACTTGTGTACAGGACATCGGGGATTTAAAATCTGCCCTTGTCGAAGCTTTTGAAATCAAGAAAGAGCGCTTTAAGTATGTGGAACTGGGACGAAACAAAACGCTGATGATGATTTTCTTCAACTCCAGCCTCCGTACCCGCCTCAGCACCCAAAAAGCTGCATTGAACTTAGGTATGAATGTCATGGTGCTGGACATCAACCAAGGGGCCTGGAAACTGGAAACGGAAAGAGGGGTCATCATGGACGGCGATAAACCGGAGCATCTGCTGGAGGCAATTCCCGTGATGGGATGCTACTGTGACATCATTGGTGTTCGCTCTTTCGCCCGATTTGAAAACCGTGAATTCGACTATCAGGAAACCATCCTGAATCAGTTTATCCAATATTCCGGACGGCCGGTATTCTCGATGGAAGCTGCCACCCGCCATCCGCTGCAAAGTTTTGCAGACCTGATTACAATTGAAGAGTATAAAAAGAAAGAGCGCCCGAAAGTCGTGCTGACATGGGCCCCTCACCCTCGCCCGCTGCCGCAGGCTGTGCCCAACTCCTTTGCCGAATGGATGAATGCCACCGACTACGAATTTGTCATCACACACCCTGAAGGATATGAACTGGCCCCCGAATTTGTGGGAAATGCCCGGGTGGAATACGACCAGATGAAAGCGTTTGAAGGAGCCGACTTTATCTATGCCAAGAACTGGGCGGCCTATGGAGGCGACCAGTACGGACAAATCCTGAGCACAGACAGAAGCTGGACCGTCAGCGACCGACAGATGGCAGTTACAAACCAAGCCTATTTCATGCACTGCCTCCCGGTGCGCAGAAACATGATTGTGACCGACGATGTCATTGAGGGTCCTCAGTCCATCGTAATACCCGAAGCAGCCAACCGGGAAATCTCGGCGACAGTCGTACTGAAAAGACTACTGGAAAGCATCTAATACCCCATAACACAGAAGGGGATGTATCAGGCCGCTACGCCGTGATACATCCCCTTCTCTCATATCATCCGGACCGGTTCTACCGGTTATTTTTCTATTTCCTTACCGGCCTCCTGCCACGAGTGAAAGCCCTTATCCAGTTCGTACACCTTAAAGCCCTTTTGTTCTAGAATAGCAGCTGCCTTCTTGCTCCGCTTTCCACTCCGGCAATACAAGGCAACCGGTCTTTCTTTCGTCAGCAACGAATCGGCCATTGCGGAAAATTCCTCATCCATCACATTGATATGTATGGCACGGGCCACGTGCCCTTCCGAATACTCAGCCAACGTACGCACGTCCAACCGCTGAATATGCTCATCCTGTATCAAAGCAGCAAACTCATCTACATTCATCGACTGAAAGCTCCCCTTCGACTGACAGGAAAAGAAGGAGGAAACAGCCAGCAAACATACTAACCATTTATTCATATATTCCAATTTCTATTTTAATAAATCAATTGACTCAGGAGTAAAGTCGAATCCCGGCTCGCAGTACTTTTCCGACAAAACGACGTGTCCTTCTTCATCATAGGTGTAATACTTAAACTTTATCTTAAGCGTTTTATCATGACGCAACGGATTCACATATTTCAGCAAAGGAACCGAAAGATACACCTTCCGATTATAAAACTCCGTATCTCCTGCAGCATCATGATACAACAGCAACGTCACAATCCTCTTATCCTTCAGTTCCGAAAGGTCCTCCACCATCCCGAATGTATGGCGTGTTCCCATTCCCACCTTCAGATGCAGAATCATATTCAGAAAATTCCGTCCCATCCAGATGCTTCCCATTTCAACAGGATCCGTCTTAATGCCATCCTCATAAGTCTCGTCATCTGCCGGTTTGGGGATTGGTGTCAACAGCGATTCCAGCGAATAAATACGGGCTCCCTGTGCAGTCTGTTCATAATTACAGAGTAATCTACGGGAAGAAAGAGGTGTAATCACCGAACCGGTGCGATCCTCCAGCACAGGCAAAGCATCCCCTTTGTCGGGAATCAGTGTATTCATCCTGCCCTCCCCGTCTGACAGCATAGTGACAAACTCCAGACTTACGGAAGGATAATGATATTCATCCTCACAGGCCAGCAGCAAAAGCAGCAGCCCCATCATACAGAGACGATGCAATCCTACTTTCATTGACAGGCAGCTAAGTGATTAACCAACGGATTGGCATACATAGCCAACAGACAATCGAGCAAGAAAGCCTCATCCTTGTTTGGAATGACAATCTTATTCAACTGCTGCCGGATATAAGTTTCAAACCGTTCTTTATCTTCAGCCGTGTACTGAGATACAAATTTCTGCGTACCTTTCCACCAGTCGTAAGCCACATAATTGCCCGGATACAGGCGGTAATTGGCATGAATCCGACGGTCGATACAAGACGAGATTCGGGCAAACAGTTCCTGCTTGGGCAACGAGCGGTCTATCTTTGCCAACTCATCATTGATGCAGGCAGCTACCTGGAAATGCACCCGGCCTTTATAACCGAACAGTCCCGTCTGCATGTTCATCAAATCATCCTGGCTCGACTTTTTAAACCCTTCGATGTCTCTTTTCAACTGAAACTCCTGAGCCTTCAAATAATCGCAAGGATCGTATTCATAAGAAATGGCAAGCGGAGCAATGTTCATCTCCATCAGGCGGTCAACGATATTACCTTCCCCGCCCATAGCCAGCATTTTCAATACACTGTCCTGCGTACGGTCGTTCGAGTCCTTGGCACGTCCCTCACGCTGTGCAATCCAGATTGACTGGTTTTTATCGGCAATTGTATGATGCATATAACGCGACATACGAGCCGACGCATCCAGCATCTGGCGCATCGTCAACGCCCGCTGCACGATAAACGACTTATTGACACGCACAAACTTCTTAATCCAAGGATAAATCAGCAGGTTATCACCAATAGCAATTTCCACCGTATCCATTCCCTGCTCCACCAGCAAGATAGACAAGAAGCCGGAGTCGAGAATAATATCCCGGTGATTGGAGATATACGTATACGCCTTTTTCTTGTCGGGAAGAGCCGTATGGTCCAAAGTCAACCCATCCGAATGCTCAGCCGCAAGCTGCTGCAAAAGTCCGTAACAGAATGCTTTCTGAAAATCAAGTTTCGTCTTGCAAGCCCGCATTTTCTGTGCCAAGAGTTCGAACGGAACATTCGGTATCACGGTAGCAACCACTTTCTGAAAAGCCGGATCGGCAATCAGTTCCTCGAAAATCTGAGGAAGTTCCTCATCATTATAAGGACGAATCTCATTAAATTCTGTCAGATCCATCATACGATTCAAATTTGTTTTCAATAATATCAGTCATCACATCCTTTATATCCAGCCCTGCTGCGCGCACTTGCTGAGGAATAAAGCTGGTAGCAGTCATTCCCGGAGTGGTATTCACTTCAAGAAGGTTGATCTTTTCACCGGCTGTCACGATGTAATCCACACGGATAATACCGGAACAGCCCAATATATCATAAATAGCCGAAGTCAGTTTCTGTACCCGCCCGGTCAGTTCATCCGAGATACGAGCAGGCGTAATTTCGTCCACCTGGCCGTTATACTTGGCATCATAGTCGAAAAACTCATTGTGCGTCACCACTTCCGTAGGCGGAAACAGCACCGTTTTCTCTTTCGTCTTGTAGCAGCCGCATGTCAGCTCCATCCCATCCATAAACGCTTCAACAAGCACTTCCTCCGCTTCAGAGAAAGCCTTTTCGATGGCCGGCTGAATCTGCTCCCATGTCTTTACTTTCGTCACTCCAAAGCTTGAACCGCCCAAACTGGGTTTAATGAAACAAGGCAGCCCGATCTTATCCATCACATCCTCGTCCGAAATAGTCTGTCCGCGACGCAACAGCAGCGAATCGGCGATGCGTATGCCAAAAGCCTTCAGATATTGGTTGCAGGCAAACTTGTCGTAGGTCACAGCCGCTGCCAGCACGCCGCAGCAAGAATACGGAATGCGCATCATATCAAAATAGCCCTGCAGACGTCCGTCCTCACCCGGAGTGCCGTGAATCGTAATATAAGCAAAATCAAATACGACCTTTTCCGCACCGTGGGTAAAGCTAAAATCATTTTTATCTACAGCCACCTTCGCTCCGTCCGGAAGATGCACTTCCCACCGGGGGCCTTGCATCTCCACGATATATAAATTATATTTTTCCTTGTCAATAAAGGAATAAATTCCCTGTGCACTGCGCAAGGAAACTTCAAACTCGGAGGTATCTCCTCCTGCTACGATAGCAATGTTGCGTTTCATTCTAAATCTCTATTACTTATGTAGCCTCTCCACTTCTCGATAAGCCGGGTCATGTCTTCCGGAAGTTCAGAAGTAAAATGCATCTCCTCACCAGTGACGGGATGCACAAACCCCAACGTCATGGCATGCAAAGCCTGTCGGGGACAAGTGTCAAAGCAATTGTTTACAAACTGTTTGTATTTACTAAAATGCGTACCTTTCAGAATCTCATGACCGCCGTAACGCTCATCGTTGAACAGCACATGACCGATGTGCTTCATGTGCACGCGAATCTGATGCGTACGTCCTGTTTCCAGGATACACTCCACCAGTGTGACATACCCCAGCCGTTCCAGCACCCGGTAATGAGTCACCGCATGCTTTCCCAAAGCAGGGTCGGTCATCACAGCCATCTGCATTCTGTCCTTCGGGTTACGGGCAATGTTGCCCACAATCGTTCCCTCATCCTGTTCCACCAAGCCCCACACCAATGCACGGTATTTCCGCTTGGTAGTCTTGTTGAAAAACTGCAGTCCCAGATTCGTCTTGGCATCGGGTGTTTTGGCAATCACCAGCAAGCCCGACGTATCCTTGTCGATACGATGCACCAAACCCACATGCGGGTCATTGGCATCATACGCAGGATTGTCCTTCAAATGCCAGGCAATGGCATTGACCAGCGTACCGTGATAGTTGCCATGTCCCGGATGCACCACCAGTCCGGCCGGCTTGTTTACCACCATCAAATAGGGATCTTCATAAACAATATTCAGAGGGATATCTTCAGGAATAATCTCATTCTCATACCGGGGACGGTCCATCATCACCGTAATGACATCCAGCGGTTTCACTTTATAGCTACTCTTCACCGGCTTGCCATTGGCCATAACAAAGCCGTCTTCGGCCGCTTTCTGAATGCGGTTGCGCGAAGCATTGACAATACGTTCGAACAGATATTTGTCGACTCTGACCATCGTCTGCCCTTTGTCTACGACCACACGGAAATGTTCGTAAAGCTGAGCCTCATCACCGACAGGTTCTATATCATCTAAATCAGTTTCTAATTCATCGGGAAGTTCTTCCTCTATCATGCGAATCTATTTCAGTATTTTAAAATCCAGTATTTTAATCAATTAAAACCAGCTTTCCTCGTGAACAGGAGCGGAAGGTTCAGCCTGAATCTGCAGGCTATCCACATTCAGCGAATCGCCCGAAAGTTCACCCAGTCCATCACCTACAATCAGCGTAAGAGCAGCTCCTACAGGCACCTTCTCACCGGCCGACAGTTCACGGTCCTGATATTTCACCCCATACACCCAGTCCTTTTCACCCGGTATCAACTGCACCTCAGTGAGCTTAAAGCCCACACTCTGCAGTTTCGCCTCCGCCTGCCGGAACGAGCTGTTGTCGGCCACATCCGGCACAGCACGCAAAGGAACCTCCCGTGTATTGATAGTCAGATAAATGGTCCGTCCTTCCTTCACTTTTTCACCGGCATTCGGTTTCATATCAAGCACAATACCTGCAGCCAGATTCTTCACATACCGGGTATCAGAAATCACGCACACCAGTCCCTCCTGGCGAAACGCCTTCTCCGCTTCCTCCACTGTCATTTCCCTGACATTGGGCACCGTCACCGTTTCTCCGTGACGGGTATACACGTCGAGCCACTCCAATACACCGAAAATGAACCCTATCCCCACTACAACCATAGCGACGATATTCAACCAAAAAGATATATTTTTTCTGAAAGAAAAGAATTCTTTAAAAGTCATACGCATTCCAAATTAATATGCGCCAAAGATACTACAAAAACAAGAAACAAAAAAGGCAGGAACTCTAAATTCCTGCCTTTTTTGTTTCTATGGGACACGTGGATTACCACTTTTCTCCATTGTACTCATCAGAAACAGTCAGTTTCTTTCTTCCTTTTGCACGGCGAGCAGCTAAAACTCTACGTCCATTCGCACTAGCCATTCTCTCACGGAAACCGTGTTTGTTTTTTCTCTTTCTGTTAGAGGGTTGAAATGTTCTTTTCATTACTGTATCTTTTATTATGTTATTATTCTACGTAATCGGGCTGCAAAAATAGATACTTTTTTTAAATTAACCAAGAGATAACTCATTTTTGGTCAAAAGTTTTTGCGTTTTTTACCGATTTAGATTACTTTTGCACTCGAATTCTGATGAAAACATTTAAATAACAACTATATAAATAAGTATAAAAGCATTATGATTAACGCTCAAGACATTAAAATCGGAACTTGTATCCGTATGGATGGAAAGCTGTATTTCTGCATCGACTTCCTTCACGTAAAACCCGGTAAAGGCAATACTTTCATGCGTACTAAACTGAAAGATGTAGTCAACGGATATGTCCTCGAACGCCGCTTCAACATCGGTGAAAAACTGGAAGACGTACGTGTAGAACGCCGTCCTTACCAATATCTGTATCACGATGGTGATTTCTATCAATTCATGAACCAAGAAACATTCGACCAAATTCCTATCGCTCACGACTTGATCAACGGTGTAGACTTCCTGCTCGAAGGTATGGTATTGGACGTTGTTTCAGATGCTTCTACAGAAACTGTATTGTATGCAGACATGCCTATCAAAGTTCAGATGAAGGTTACTTACACAGAACCGGGTCTGAAAGGTGATACTGCAACCAACACACTGAAACCGGCTACAGTAGAATCAGGTGCTGAAGTACGTGTTCCTTTGTTCATCAGCGAAGGTGAAACAATCGAAATCGACACACGTGACGGTTCTTACGTAGGACGTGTAAAAGCTTAATTTAACATCAAGACACCTATAAAAATAACGGGGCTCCCAAGAGTCCCGTTATTTTTTTATCCGTTTACTGTTTTATCCGCTTGTGCCGGCTGTTATTTATATCCGGCAGCCTTTGCAATGCGCTTGGGAATTTCAGTATTGTCAATCTTACCGCCAAACAGATGAGATCCTGCACCGACTGCAAACACAGGCACAAAGCCAGCAGAGTGTCCGCCGCTCACCCATCCTACCATGGCCATCTCGTTCATCACCTCCTTGGCACAGGCAGCCATCGGTTCGCTCTTTGAATACATGCTTTCGGCAAACACCACTTTATTCTTCACAAACGATTTTTCAAACTCATCACGCAGCTTTCTTTCCTGGCTCCAAGAAAGAGGAAGCTGTTTCCAAAAGCCCATTTCCTCGGCCAACAGTGCCTTCATGTCCTCCCAAGTCACCTTGTTGCCTTTCGCTTTTCGGAGGTCGCTGATGCGCTGAGACAACACGTCAGTCGAATTTTTCTGGTACTGCAGCGCTTTCAGGTTCAACGCATATCTGCCGGTACCCAATACCAGACCACCGGTTTCATGATCAGCAGTCACCACAATCAACGTTTCTTTCGGATGCTTTTTATAGAACTCATAAGCCACCTTGATAGCATCATCCATATCCTTCACCTCATTAAACACCGTAGCGGCATCGTTGGCATGGCATGCCCAGTCAATCTTTCCTCCTTCAACCATCAGGAAAAAGCCTTTATCCTTACCTTTTGTCAGAAAATCGATGGCACTCTCCGTAATCTGCGCCAAAGTCAGATCACCCTCCTTACGGTCGAGCGCATACGGCAAGCAAGAAGGATTGGCTCCTTCACGCTGAATGAGAATCATTTTATCCGCCTTGGCTGCTTTATCCTTGTAATCCTGGTATCCGCGAGCTACCGTATAGCCGGCCTGCTCAAAAATCGGGAAAATGCTCGTCGCTTCTTTCTTGTCGAACGTAGTGTTAGGCTTCAAAAAACCGCCTCCGGCATAGAAATCGAAGTTGGCCTTAGGAAGGTCCAAAGCAATCTCATAATACATATCTCTGTCGGGCTGATGAGCATAAAACGAAGCAGGAGTCGCATGGTCTACGCTGACCGAGGTAGTCACCCCCACCTTCTTGCCGGCCTTCTTAGCCTTCTCAGCTACCGTTTGCAGAGGGTTCTTATCCACATCCACCGAAATAGCATGATTGTATGTTTTCTCTCCCGTAGCCAGAGCCGTACCCGCAGCAGCCGAATCGGTCACAGAGTTGGTAGCCGAGAACGTAGTAGCCATCGTGCCTACCGGGAATTGGGTAAAGAGCAAAGGTTCTACCCCGATAATGCCTTTTTGAAACTCAGCCTGATACATTTCCGTTCCATTCACCTGATTCACTCCCATTCCATCACCAATAAAATAGAATACGTACTTAGCCTGCCCGTGTGCCGTCACTGTCATCAGCACCAGAAGCAGCGTGTAGATTAGTTTTTTCATCTTACTATGTTATTATTCGATTAATAATAAACAAAGTTACAAAAAAAATCAGGAGATGTCCTGATTTTCCAGATTACAAATTCATCACATTTTTGCCCGGTGCGCTAAGCGGCAGCACCAGCCAACCGACATCCGAAGCCGTTATCAACCGACCGCAGAGTTATTAACAGGTATCAGCAAGCTGTTAATAACTCTGCAGACCGGTCACTACAGAAGCGTTTCTCCTTCAATGTAGTTTTCCAGAAACAGGTTCTCCCCATCGAACACTGCATAAGAGAAAAAGTTAATCCAATCCCCCAAAATCAGCACCCGCGACTTCGCACTCAGCATCAAATCCAGTTCGATGTGCCGGTGACCGTAAATGAAATAGTTGATAGTGGGATGATTCTTCAGATACTCCTTGGTATACAGCACCAAGTGCTCCTGGTTTTCCCCCATATATTCCGGGTCTTTTCCGTCTACCCGTTTCATCCGGCTGTGCTTCGCCCATGAAAGCCCCAATTCCACACTCCAGCGAGGATGAATCATCGAAAAAAGGCGCTGCAGCGTCTTGCTGTGAAACATATAGCGCAGCAGTTTAAACTTCTTATCCGGATCACCCAGTCCATCGCCATGAGCCAGATAAAACTCCTTTCCGTATATTTCGGTCGTCACCGGCTGCCGGTGAATAATCACCCCACACTCTTTCGTGAGATAATCACCGCACCAGATGTCATGATTGCCTATAAAGAAGTGCACCTCCACTCCCATATCCGTCAGTTCGGAAAGCTTTCCCAGGAAACGGGTATATCCCTTGGGCACTACCAAGCGGAATTCGTACCAGAAATCAAACATATCCCCCAGCAGATAGACTGCGGCCGCTTTATGCTTTATGCTATCCAAAAAATTCACCAACCGACGTTCCTGCGTACGCCCGTGCTCAATGGCACGAGAACCAAGATGGGCATCGGATAGGAAATATACATTCTTCATACGCTCACAATGCTAAAAAGTTAGTATCAAAGAAAGCCAAGTTCCAGTTTAGCTTCCTCACTCATCATGTCCTTGTCCCATTCGGGTTCGAACACCAGATTAATGGTAGCCGAATGAACACCCTCCACCGATTCGATTTTCTGGCGGATATCCTCCATGATAAAATCGGCAGCCGGACAGTTAGGAGCCGTCAAGGTCATGTCAATCACCACCTCTCCTCCATCGGCCACATCAATCTTGTAAATCAAGCCCAAATCGTATACATTTACCGGAATTTCAGGATCGTAGACCGTCTTCAGCATGGCTACAATCTTTTCTTCTATTTCAAACTTTTCCATAGGTTCTGTTTTTCTATACTATAATGTTCTGTTGATACCTCGCAAAGATAAAGATAAAATAACGAAACACAAAAGAGTGAGCACAGAATGCGCCCGACTCTCGCTCCACACACAGCCAACTCACAGCAACCCCTCATCGATAAAGCTGTAATAGCCGCTTTCGCAGACAATGACATGGTCAACGAGACGGATGTTCATCGTGCCGGCGGCCTTGCGGATCTGCTCGGTCAGCATCTTATCCTGCTGACTGGGACGCAGATTGCCCGAAGGGTGATTGTGTGCCACAGCAATCTGAGTGGCCCGCTGCAGCAACGCCTCCCTCAGAATCATGCGTACATCGGCATACGTAGCATCTATACCACCGGTGCTGATACGTATCTTATCAATCATCCGGCCGGCCTGATTCAGGAGCAGTACCCAGAACTCCTCCCGGTCCAAGTCGCACATCAACGGCTGGAATATAAGATATATATCCCTCGAACAGGTTATCTGCACCCGTTCCTTTGCATGCTGCAGGCTTCGCCGCTTGCCCAGTTCGAGAGCTGCCATCACCGAAATGCTCTTCGCCGGTCCCAGCCCCTTGAAGTGAGAAAAATCCTTCACCTCCCATTTGGCCAGTGAATTCAGGTTGTTGTCACACGACGAGAGCACCCGCCTCATCAATTCCACTGCACTTTCCTCCGTATTGCCGGAGCCTATCAGGATAGCGAGCAGTTCCGCATCGCTCAGTGCAGCCGCACCCTTTTCCATCATCTTCTCGCGCGGGCGGTCCTGCAAGGCCCACTGATTGATGGAAAGCTTATGCTTGGTTTCCATTATGCTGTCTATTTATAAAAATTGGTCCGGAATGCTTCAAATTCCCCTTTGCCCCGCACGCACCGCTGCCACCAGGCTCTCCAGAAGCCGGTGCCGTAGCCTGTCAGCTGAATAAAAGCAGCAGCGATGGAATAAAAGCCGATGCGCAGACTCCTGTTCTGAACGGAAGAGTCAATTCCTATCAGCACGGCATAGCCAAGCAGCGGAACCAGGCTCCAAGGCGAGAACAGAGCGCCCAGCAGCAACACCGCTACCCCCAGTGTGAAGAAAGCGGGGAGCAGATGCACCAGTTTCAGCGAATCGGGATATTTCTTATACAGGTTGATACGGGCAATACCCGAATTGTGCACCTGCTTGAAAAACTTCTTCAGGTCGGTGCGCCGTTTGTGATACACCCAGGCATCGGGAAACAGACGGCAGGCATATCCGTTGCGGAAAATGCGGATGCTGAAATCAATGTCTTCCCCGAAACGCATCTTCGAAAATCCGCCCAAAGCTTTGTACACCTCGCGACGGATGCCCATATTGAAACTGCGCGGATAGAACTTATCCATCTTTTTCTTTCCCCCCCGGATGCCGCCGGTAGTGAAGAAAGAAGTCATCGAGTAATTGATGGCTTTCTGGACATCCGAAAAGGAATCATGAGCCCGGTCGGGACCGCCAAAGGCATCCGCAGGAGAAGCCTTCAGCTCCTTCTCTACCGCTTCCAGATAGCCTTCGGGCAAAATCACATCCGAATCCAGGATAATAAGATAATCACCGCTGCTACGCTCGGCCCCGTAGTTGCGGGTCTGCCCCGGACCGGAATTGGGCTTTGCATAATAGCGGAGAGCCAGGCGGCCGGCATAGCGGTCGGCCACTTCCTTACAGGGCACTGAAGAACCGTCTTCTACCACCACCACTTCAAAATCCTTGAAGCGCTGCAGGGTAAGGCTTTGCAACAGCTCGTCCACTTCGTCGGGACGGTTGTAGACTGGGATGATAATGGAATAACGCATATCAAATTATGAATATACATGTTTAGACCTGCAAAGTAAGAGAAAAAAAAGAAGAAAAAGGAAGATGGAGAGAAATAAAAAAAAGCATCACCCTTCAAGGTGTTTCATTTACTGAAATCCAACGAAAAAAGCAAAGCGATAAGAAGAGAAACGCCCCGCTTTCGGATTGGCCCACCCGGGTGGTTCAGGTGGTTCACCGAGGTGGTTTAAGTGGTTCACCCGGGTGGGCCACCTGAACCACCTCGGTGAATCAACAAAAAAAGGCTGCAATGCCGTTGAAAAAGCATTGCAGCCCAAGTAAGCTATTTCATTCTATTCTGTAGAATCAATTATTGTCTGTTCAGGATATCCATTGTATCAGAAGCAATCATCAGCTCTTCGTCTGTAGGAATCACCACTACCTTCACCTTCGATTCAGGAGTAGAGATAACGGCTTCGTCACCATGGATTTCATTGTTGAGTTCCTGGTTCAGTTCCACACCGATAAATTCGAGGCCCTTGCACACTTCACGACGGCATTGTGACTGGTTCTCACCCACACCACCAGTAAACAGGATGATATCCACACCACCCAAAGCAGCAGCATAAGCACCGATGTATTTCTTGATGCGGTAGTAGTACATCTTTTCAGCCAGGATTGCCTTTTCGTTGCCTTCCAGACAAGCAGCATCCAGTTCACGCATATCGCTTGATACACCAGAAACACCGAGCACACCGCTCTTCTTGTTGAGCAGGTTAGAAATACCTGTTGTATCCAAACCTTCCTTATCCATGATGAAAGCTACAGCACCGGCATCGATATCACCGCTGCGAGTACCCATCATCAGACCTTCCAGCGGAGTCAATCCCATAGTGGTATCCATACATTTACCGTCCTTGATAGCAGCGATAGAACCACCGTTACCAATGTGGCAAGTAATGATACGCTTGCCTTCCGGATTCACACCCAGGAATTCGCACACACGCTTAGAAACATAGCGGTGAGAAGTTCCGTGGAAGCCGTAACGACGTACACCGTATTTTTCATACAGTTCGTAAGGCACAGCATACATGTAAGCATAATCGGGCATTGTCTGATGGAAAGCCGTATCGAACACACCTACCTGCGGTACGTTCGGCAGGATAGCAGTCACTGCATTTACTCCCTTCAGGTTGGCCGGGTTGTGCAGCGGAGCCAAGTCGTTGCAAGCTACGAATGCTCCAATCACCTCTTCGTTCAGCAATACCGATTCGCTGAAGCGTTCGCCTCCGTGAACCATACGGTGACCTACGGCATTGATTTCATCCAATGACTTGATAGCACCATATTCGGCACTGGTCAGAGTATTCAGAATGAATTCCACACCCACTGTGTGTTCCGGAATGTCTTTTTCCAGAATCTTCTTTTCACCGTTGGGCAAAGTCAGCTTCAGGAATGAACCCTTCAAACCGATTTTTTCGATACCCCCTTGAGCAATCACCTCTTTAGAGGTCATATCGAACAATTTGTATTTAATAGATGAACTTCCGCAGTTCAATACCAAAATTTTCATATTGTCTGTTTTTTAAAAGCGATTAGAGATAAAAGATTAACGGTTTGCCTTGGCAGCAATAGCCTGATTGGCAGTAATAGCAATCATGCGGTAAACATCTTCGATAGAACAGCCGCGAGACAAGTCGTTCACCGGACAAGCGATACCCTGCAAGATAGGACCGATTGCTTCAGCATGTCCCAGACGTTGAACCAGTTTATAAGAGATGTTACCCACTTCCAGGCTCGGAGCCACCAGTACGTTTGCCTGTCCGGCAACGTTAGAACCCGGAGCTTTGCTTGAACCTACTTCAGGCACCAATGCAGCATCAGCCTGCAGTTCACCGTCCAAATCCAATGTAGGAGCCATTTCCTTGGCAATTTTAGTAGCCTCTACCACTTTGTCTACCACTTCATGCTTAGCAGAACCCTTTGTAGAGAAGCTCAGCATAGCTACTTTGGGGTTTTCGATACCAGCCACAGCCTTGGCAGTCTGAGCTGTACAGATAGCAATCTGAGCCAATTGGTTTGCATCAGGCACCGGAGTAACAGCCACGTCACCCATTACCAGGATACCGTTCTTGCCACATTCAGGAGCATGAGTCAGCAACAGCATAGCACCAGATACACAAGTGATGCCCGGAGCTGTTTTAATAATCTGCAAAGCAGGACGCAACACGTTACCTGTAGTATTGCGTGCACCCGCTAACTGTCCGTCAGCATCGCCGCTCTTCATCATCAGGCAGCCGAAGAACAAAGGATCATTGGTCAGGTTGCGAGCTTCTTCGATGGTCATACCTTTTTTCTTACGGAGTTCACACAACAGCTGTGCATATTCTTCGTGCTTGGGAGAAGCAGCCGGGTCGATGATAGTAGCCTTGCTGATGTTTCCCAATCCCCATTTCACAGCAAGTTCCTTGATTTCATCCGGGTTACCCAAGAGAATCAAATCAGCTACTTCGTCTGTCAGAATTTGGTTGGCAGCTTTTAATGTACGTTCTTCTGTTCCTTCAGGAAGAACAATGCGCTGGCGGTTTGCTTTTGCGCGTTCTACGATTTGGTTGATTAAATTGACCATAGAAATATTAAATATTATTATAAAACCTTCTTTCGATTTATGATTTGCGGTACAAAAGTAGTCAATTTTGCAATATCCATATTACAATTTCGTCCATATTTTATTGCCAAGTCTAAATTATTATAATATTTAACACTGTTCTCTGATTTTTCATACCTTTGCAACGTTTTTCAATATATAATCAATAGGTAAAATTAGTTATGATACGTCAGTGTGCCATTTTATTTGGCTGTTTGGCTTTGGGTGAATGGATTGTATATCTCACAGGGATTAAGCTCCCCTCCAGCATCATCGGAATGTTGCTGCTCACCCTCTTTTTAAAGTTAGGTTGGATCAAGCTGCACTGGGTGCAGGGGTTATCCGACTTTCTGGTAGCGAACTTAGGTTTCTTCTTTGTGCCGCCCGGTGTGGCGCTGATGCTCTATTTTGATGTCATTGCCGCAGAATTCTGGCCGATTGTGACTGCCACCATTGTCAGCACAGCGCTGGTGCTGGTCGTCACCGGATGGGTACACCAGCTGGCCCGCAAAATCAAATAGTAACTCCTATTAACCGGAAAAATAAAATCCGTTAACTGGAAAAAATAAACCTTTTAATAAAACAACAAATGAGCTTTTTAGAAAACGAATTCTTCCTCCTGGCTCTCACTTTCAGTGTCTTCTTCTTTGCCAAACTGCTGCAAAAGAAAACAGGATTTGTATTACTCAACCCGATATTACTGACCATTGCCATCCTCATTGCATTCCTCAAGGCGGCCGACATACCGTACGAGACCTATCATGAGGGAGGTGCCTTGATTGAATTCTGGCTGCGCCCGGCCGTGGTGGCCCTGGGAGTTCCCCTCTATCTTCAATTGGAAATGATTAAGAAACAGCTGCTTCCCATTCTCCTGTCTCAGCTGGCTGGATGCATTGTCGGTGTGGTATCCGTCGTACTGATAGCCAAACTGATGGGCGCTTCGCAGGAAATCATCCTGTCGCTGGCCCCCAAATCGGTCACAACCCCGATAGCCATGGAGGTGACCAAAGCCATCGGCGGTATTCCCTCACTCACGGCAGCCGTTGTGGTCGTGGTGGGTTTGCTGGGAGCGATTTGCGGCTTCAAGACCATGCAGCTGATGAAAGTGGGCAGCCCCATTGCCCAAGGACTTTCCATGGGAACGGCTGCACACGCAGTAGGCACCTCCACAGCCATGGATGTCAGCAGCAAGTATGGAGCCTATGCCAGCCTGGGGCTTACATTGAACGGCATTTTCACTGCCTTGCTCACCCCCACCATTCTCCACTTGCTGGGAGTTCTATAAAACAAAAACATTTCATCTGCCATTATTTTTTGTTATAACAAACGCTCCATCTAAATCATCCTGTTATGATTACATTTAAGGATATCACTTTAGCAGACAGAGAAACCATCACGTCCTTCACCCTGAAGAGCGGACGGCGCAACTGTGATTTATCATTCTCCAACCTTTGCAGCTGGCGCTTTCTGTACGACACCCGGTTTGCCGTATCCGGAGATTTTCTAGCCTTCAAGTTCTGGGCCGGAGAACAGCTGGCCTACATGATGCCCGTGGGCAACGGCAACCCCAGCGACATACTGAGGGAACTGACCGAAGACGCAAAGAGAGAGAACCAGCCTTTCTGTATGCTGGGAGTATGCAGCCAGATGCGAGCCCAGCTGGAGGACCTGTTTCCCGGACAGTTTGTATTTACCGAAGACCGCGACTATGCAGACTACATCTACCTGCGCAGCGACCTGGCCACACTGAAAGGAAAGAAGTTTCAACCCAAGCGGAACCATATCAACCGCTTCCGAACGCTGTATCCGGAGTATGAGTATACTCCTATCACACACGACCGGATTCAGGAATGCCTGGAACTGGAAGCGGCCTGGTGTAAAGCAAACAACTGCGACCAGCACGAAGGGACCGGCAACGAACGGCGGGCTTTGGTGTATGCCCTCCATCATTTTGACGAACTGGGACTGACGGGAGGTATTCTTCATGTGAACGGGCAGATTGTGGCTTTCACCTTCGGAATGCCTATCAACGAAGACACGTTCGGCGTGCATGTAGAGAAAGCAGACACCCGCATCGAAGGAGCGTATGCCATGATCAATTATGAATTTGCCAACCACATACCCGAACAATATACCTATATTAATAGGGAAGAAGATTTGGGCATTGAGGGACTACGCAAAGCCAAGCTGTCTTATCAGCCGGTTCTGATTCTGGAGAAATACATGGCCTGCCTCAAGGAGCAACCGATGAGCGGAATCAAATGGTAGGCACAGACTACAGAACCTCTTTTTCCAACCGGTTATTTTATTCTGCACCTTATGACGATAAAAGAACAAACCAAAGCATTGTGGAAACGCTGCTTCAACGACAGCGATGATTTCACCGACTTGTATTTCCGTCTCCGCTATTCGGAAGAGGTAAATCAGACACTGAAGGAAGGAAACGAAGTGATTGCAGCCTTGCAGATGCTTCCCTATCCGATGACTTTCTGCGGAAGAACCGTACCTACCTCGTACATCTCCGGTGCCTGTACACATCCCGACCACCGCAATCGGGGAGCCATGCGCACACTGCTCGCACATTCGTTTGAACGCATGAGGCAGGAAGGAATTCTGTTCAGCACCCTGATTCCGGCAGAGCCGTGGCTGTTCAACTATTACGGACGCTTGGGCTATGCTACAGTCTTTTCGTATGCCACGGAAGAAGTGACACCCCTGCGAACTGGCGGCCCCTCCCGTAGCCCTGTCGACAAGTCAGCAGCTGATTGCAAAGCGACGGCTGCTCAGACTTCAGAAATCAGCGTACGACCGGTTGAGGAATATGATAAAAACATATATGATTATTTAAACATACACTTAGCCGGACGTCCCTGTTGCATTCAGCACACACCGGACGACTTTCACGTCGTGCTGGCCGACCTGAAGCTGGGCAGTGGCCGGCTGCTGGTTGCCAGCAAAGGAGCGTCCGTGCAAGGAATGGTCTTTCTTTACCGGCAAGAAGCGGAAATGGTAATCAGCGAATGGCTCGCCGATGATGACTGCACGGAACAGCGTTTACGGGAAGCAGTCTTCCAGCTGAATGAAGGCAAACGCATTCTCCGGCTGTTGCCTCCCTCCGAAGGGTACCCCAGCCATCCGTTGGGAATGGCCCGCCTCATCAATGTACCTGCCGTGCTGCAGCTATATGCCGCTGCCTTCCCTCAAGAGGAACACCGGTGGGCAGTGACCGACGAGCTACTCCCTCTCAACAACGGCTACTACCTGCTGTCAGAAGGCACCTGCACGTACGGAAAGACTCCCCTCTCCGAACCGTATGAACACATCGGCATCAGTGAACTGACGCAGCGCCTGTTAACACCCCTTCGGCCCTACATGAGCCTGATGCTGAACAAATAACGAAAAAGCGTACCGAAATCCACTAAAAAAAATCCCCTGCTGCAAGTGACTGCAGCAGGGGATTCTTTTCCCAGGCATTATACATATACCTACTTATCTACTTTCAGGAAGAAGCCCCGAAAGCTTCCTCCTGAACTCTTCCGTCAAAAAGATCAATCACCCCAACCCGGATTATTCGGTTTCAAGTTCGGGTTCAAATCCATTTCATTGCGCGGCAAAGAGAACAAATAATGTTTCGGCTCTTCAAACACCGGATCAGCAATGGAACGATAGCCATACACATCCAACGAACCATCCGACAATACGCCGGCATTCTTTTTCAGTTTTTCGATATCAGCAGCGCTATACACATCTGTGTAAAGAGGCATACCTCCGCGTTTTTCAGCCAGACGCTTACCGCACTTCCAACGCAGCAAGTCGCTCCGACGCAATCCTTCACCAAACAGTTCCACACGACGTTCACGGCGAATTTCACGAATCAAATCGGCCTTGGCACCATTGACATTCGGATGTTTAGCCACCAGCAGCGGATCGGCTGCCGGATTCTCAGTCAGTTTGGCTGTAAAGCCAACACGGTTACGCAGTTCATTCACTGTCTTATTCAATTCGGGGTCTTTGCCCAATTCAGCAGCGGCTTCTGCACGGACAAGCAGCACTTCTGCATAACGGAACAAAATAGCATCCGTCGTTCCCTGACCATGCGTTTCGGTATAATCGGCATCCGAATAGAACTTAGCAATAGCATAGCCCGTACTGGAGTGAGTAGCACCGCCCAGCAAAGTGGAAATATCACTGCGCTTGCCTTCCAGGTAATATGTGTACGGACCAGCATAGGGAGTAGCAATCGTCTGCAGCAAACGAGGATCCCGGTTTTCCAGTTCGTCTTTCACCTTTGTAACCCCTGACGGATTAAACGGAGTACCATCGGCTTTCAAGTAATCGTTGGCACAGTCACGGCTCATCCCCATCAGCTGGTCGGGTTCCCCTTTGCGAAGCTGGCGAGACACGTTGTTTCCTTTATTGATTGCAGGATTGTATTCCTTGGAAAGAATGACTTCCGGATTGTTGTTGTAATCCTCCTGGATAAACAGTTCATAATAAGCCTTATTCGGAGCACTGCCTTTAAACAAGCTGTAACCATACTCAGGTTTCATCAGCTCACCTGCAGCATCATAAGCAGCCTGCAAAAACTCCACATCCCCTTCGATGCCATGATAACGGCGGTAAGTTCCCTCAAACAGACACATACGCGCTTTCAAGGCCAAGGCAGCATCTTTGCTTACGCGATAAACCTCCGTTTTCTTGGGCAACCACTTGATGGCCTGATCAATGTCATTCAAGACATTTTTCATCACCACAATACGAGAGTCACGTCCTTTGTAAAGTTCGTCCGTATCTTCAGGCGTCAATTCCGACTCATACCAAGGCACATCGCCGTAGGCCACCACCTTGTTGAAATAGTCGAGACTCTTGAAAAACAGAATTTCTCCCGCATAGCGTTCCTTGTCAGCCTGCGCAGCCGGCGATTTCGTGTAATTGTTCAGAAAGATATTGCAGGCACGCACATTCTCCCACTTCCATTCCGTATCAGCTGCCTCATTCGGCACAATATGATGTCCGAAGCTGACATCATTTTTCTTCCAGGGCAAAATATTGTCAGAATCCCATTCTTTTTCCAACATCGAGTTGTATCCGTTGTGTGCACCATGCCCATAAAACAATTTCGGATAGAAATCATTGCAGTATTGCTCAAGTGCATTCGCTTGGGCATTTTCAAAGAATTTGCCCGTTTCGATGATGTCTTCAGGCTCCTTATCAAGAAAATCGCAACTTTGCGCCATTCCCGCCAAGAGTCCACATGCTATATATATCAGTTTCTTCATACTCACTCATTTTTAGAAAGTTAAATTAATACCTACAGAATAGGTTTTGCTAAACGGATAAGCCTTACCGTCGGAAGTCAGCGTACCGGCCAAGTTATCGCCATCTGTCTTTGAACGGCGCGTACTTACAATATCCGGATCCAGATACTTGAACAACTTGGTTCCTACCCACAGGTTCTGTCCGCTGGCAAATACTTTCAACTGATCGATACCGACAGGCGACAGCCATTTCTTGGGCAACGTATAGCTGATGGTCAAATCCTTCAGACGGATATAAGCACCATTCTGCAAATACTTCGTCTGAACCTGCTTACTGCGGCTGCTAAACGTAGGAATAGGGAAATAAGCATTCTGGTTTTCAGGGCTCCAAGAGTTGTCTACATGATAATCGTTGACAGCAGACTGCCACTCATTGCCAGAGAATCCCCAGAACACCGGACTGTCTACCCAGATATCACGCTTACCGATACCTTCGAAGAACACACGCACATCAAAGTTTTTCCAAGATAAACCACCCGTAATGTTGTAAGAGAAGCGCGGAGTAGTGTTACCAATCACTTTCTGGTCGCCCGTATCAGTGGCAGTGCGAGCCTTTGTGATACCCTCTTTACCATCCAAGTCCTTATAACGGATGTCACCTACCTTCCAGCCGCTCTTTGAAATTTCTCCCTGCAGCGTATTCATGAGTTTGGCTTCTTCTTCAGTCTGAATGAATCCATCTGTAACATATCCCCAGATTTCACCGATACGCATACCTTCGTAATAATCAGACAAAGCCTTGTAAGGATTGTCATATTTTGTAATCGTAGAATAGCTGTCGGCCAATCCGAAACCAATTGAATAGTTCAACGGACTGCCAGCCACGTTGTCGATCTGATCGTTCCAGCTCAAAGAAAGTTCCCATCCGTTAGTACGCATATTGGCCAAGTTTTCCTTACCGCCCGTGGTACCCAATACAGCAGGATAAGCTTTAGCGATGACCATGTCATTGGTATAGCGGATATAATAGTCGAACGAAGCATTCAAGCGGTTGTTGAGCAAGCCCAGGTCAAGACCGAAGTTGGCAGTAGTCACCTTTTCCCAAGTGATATTCGTACTTGCCAGTGTAGGAGCTTTCAAACCCGTCAGTTCTTTTCCACCCATCACATAAGAAAGGCCTTCACTGGCCAGATAGCCCAGATAGTCGAAATTGCCGTTAGTTACCTGATTACCCAATGTACCCAAAGAAGCACGCACCTTCACATTATCAAATACCTTCTTGGCCGGTTCGAAGAACTTCTCTTCCGACAAACGCCAACCCAAAGATACCGACGGGAAGAATCCCCAGCGTGAACCGCTCTTATACTTGGAAGAACCGTCGTAACGGCCGTTTACTTCTACCAGATAACGGCTCTTGTAATCGTAGTTCAGACGGAAGAAAACACCCTGAACGGCCCAGATAGTAGCCTCTTCACCCAGCGGAGAAGTCGTTGTAGCCAAAGAACTGATCGGCGTATTGTTGTCATACAGATCACTCACCGTTGTAGTAAGCGCAGTGATGTTCTTGCTTTCCTGGTTATAACCGGCCATGATGCCGAAACCATGATCTTTGATATTCAGTTTGTATTCCGCCCACAAGTTCAAAGCCTGATACGTATCATTATACTTATTATTGTTCAGCTTGCTTGAGCTCTTTGTCAGATAAGAACCATCCGGCTGTATCTGATAAAGCTGCTTGTTGTGCTGCTTCTGCTGCTTGAAGAACTTATTGCCTGTATAATCTCCCTTGATAGAAAGACCCTTCAGCGGAGTAAGGGTGAAAGCACCCGTATACCAGAAATCATCCGATTTCGTGATATCCCGTCCGGCTTGAGCCATGATACCGGCAATGTTGTAGTTAAAGCCCGATCCTTCTACAGCAGCAAAGTTTCCGTCCGGCAAATAAATAGGAACAAAGGGGAACGCACGATACACTTCGTGAAACGGATTACTGCCCATATACTCCTGTGTATAAGGGAGGTCATCTTCATTGCGGTTGTACTTGGTTCGGAAAGAAACCTCCAGCCAGTCGGTCAGCTGCGTGCTGAAGTTGAACGTCATATTGATACGTTTGTATGAGTCGTTACCAAAAGCAAACAAACCATCCTGTCCTTTATAGCCTACAGATCCGTAGTATGAGCTCTTATCAGACCCGCCGCTGATGCTCGCATTGTGTTGCTGCATGAAAGCCGCTTTCTTGTAAAACTCGTCAAACCAGTCGGTATTGGCTGCATACGCCCACTGGCCTTTAGCTGTGATGCTACCCGTTTCATCCAAAAAGGCATACGGATTGTGGACGGGATCACTGTTGTAGCGGTCGATAGCTTCTACAAGAGCCGAAGAGAACTTACCAGAATCCGAGTTGTCTGCACACTGATTGATAGCATGAATCCACTTGCTGGAGTTGATACCTTCGGGCAGACGAGAAGGAGTAGACCAAGAGAAGTTGTTATTGTAATTCACTCTCAGTTTCTGTCCTTTAGCACCTTTTTTCGTTGTAATCAATACCACACCAAAAGCAGCACGGGCACCATAAACAGCTGCCGAAGAAGCATCTTTCAGCACCGAAATGCTTTCAATATCCTGCGGGTTGACCAAAGAAATATCACTGGTTTCCACTCCATCCACCAAAATCAAGGCAGAGCCGCCATTCAGTGAAGTGGCACCACGCACATTAATAGAAGCCGATGCCGTAGGGCTACCGCCATCAAACGTAATATTCAAGTTGGGAATAGCTCCCTGCAAACCCTGAGTAACATTTGCAATCGGACGATCTTGGAGTACATCCCCCTCAGCCATCGTCACAGCTCCGGTCAGGTTGACCTTCTTCTGTGTACCATAGCCCACTACCACAACTTCGTCCAATTTCTTTGTGTCATCCTTTAAAAACACAGACAACGGCTGACCGGTCCATTGCACCTCCTGAGTGGCATACCCCACAAAAGAGATTTGCAGAATATCCCCTTTTTTCACATTGGATAAAGAAAACTTTCCGTCCATATCCGTAATGGCTCCATTGGAAGTTCCTTTCACTAAAACAGAAGCACCGATAACGGGCCCCATCGCATCATTCACCACACCAGTACATGTACCTTCTTGTTGTGTGGCATAAATGCCAGCAGCATCTGTATGCGAAGCTGCACATACACTTCCCACGGCGCCTGAGCCGAGTAAAGTAAGTAACAAACAGATTGATTTTACTTGCATAAGCATAGCATTTTTGATTAGACAAACGTCCATATCCCTCCCTACACGATCAATACACCCTCTCTTAATTATCACAGCCATATATCTCTCTAAAATAATAAGGCTTTTCAATCGGTCATCAGAAATAGAACTAAAGAACAAAAGTAGAAATTATCAAATAAAAAAAATGCTACTTTATAAAAAAAGTAACATTCTTAAACCGTTAAAAAACAAAACATTTTGTAATCATTTCCAATAATGCAATAGTCATTTTATCAGTACTGCCACAGTAAAAAAGCACATATAGAAACCGCAGAAAACGTCTACACGCCTTCTGAGCCGTGACGTCCGCCTATCAGCATGTTCCATCTGCTTTGAAATGACGGGCCGCATCTTACTACTAAAGCATAAAATAAATGAAAAAATATATATTTTTATCTTACTCCTTTGTTAACAAACTTTCCAGTTCCTCGGCATTCAAACGAAGATAAAACTGACCGCGATAGGCAACAGAGATGCCACCTGTTTCTTCCGATACAATGATGGCATGAGCATCCGACTCCTGCGAAATGCCCATAGCTGCCCGATGACGCAACCCCAACTCCTTTGGAATGTTCAAATCATGGGATACCGGCAAAATACATCCGGCCGCTTTTATCCGCTTCTTGCTGATGACCATGGCTCCGTCATGAAGAGGACTGTTTTTAAAAAAGATATTTTCAATCAGCCGCTGGTTGATAGAAGCATCGATCACCTCACCTGTACGGACCACCTCGTCCAAGGGCACATTGTGCTCTATGACTATCAAGGCACCGACTTTCTGCTTGCCCATGCTCAGACAGGCCATCACTACCGGCAGAATATCATCATGCTTCAGTGTTTCTTTCTTACCGCCATTGAACAGTCTGGAAAGCAGATTAAAATGACGATGCGACCCCAATGTCAGCAGGAAGCGACGGATTTCGTCTTGAAAAAGAACAATCAGGGCAATGACCCCCACACTCATCAACGTATCGAAAATAGAGCCCAACAGTTTCATTTCCAACACCTGGGTGACAACCAGCCAAATCATGATAAAGACAAGAATACCGGTAAACACCTTGATGGAACCGGAAGCTTTCATCAGCTTGTAAGTGTAGTACAGCAGCAAAGCGACCAGCAAGATGTCGATAAAGTCTTTTATACCATATTCCAGAAACATATCACTTCTTCTTTAATATCCTATCTTATATACTATATGAATAGTGTTTGATCTTTTCCGTCATCCGCACCGCTTCCACCGCTTCACGCACATCGTGCACCCGAAGGATATGGGCCCCTTTCATCAGAGCCACAGTATCGAGCACAGTCGTACCATTCAACGAATCCTGCGGTGTGCCCCCCAGCAGCTTATATATCATGGATTTACGAGACACTCCCACCAGCAAAGGCAGTTCAAATACGGAGAATTCATCCAGATGAGCCATGAGTTCATAATTGTGCTCCAGCGTCTTGCCGAAACCAAATCCGGGATCAAGGATGATGTCTTTCACTCCCAAATCACGCAACTGCTGCACCTTTGTGGCGAAATACAGAAAAACCTCCTTCATCAAGTTGTCATAATGAGGCTCATTCTGCATGTTCTGCGGAGTGCCTTGCATGTGCATCATAATATAAGGTACCCCCAACTCGGCCACAGTAGCAAACATACGATTGTCCATTTCGCCGGCGGAAATGTCATTGATCATCGCCACACCATACTCTTTCACACACTGCTCAGCCACTTCTGCCCGGAACGTATCGACGGAAATCACAGCATCCGGATGGTTCCGGTTCAAGATTTCCAACCCTGCACGCAAACGGTTCATTTCTTCCTCCGCTGAAATATGCTCGGCATTGGCCCGGGAAGAGTAAGCACCGATATCGATAATAGAAGCACCTTCATCTATGATTTGCTGTGCACGGTCCGCTATATCCTTCTCGGTCTGCATGCGGCTGTCAGAGTAAAAAGAATCGGGGGTTACATTCAAAATGCCCATTACCTGCGGAGTAGATAAGTCGAGCAACCGCCCTTTTACATTCATATAAATTGGAGAAACAGGTTTTATCATTCGTGACATTCCTTAAAGATTGATGCAAATGTAGAGAAATAATCCGAAAGATTCGCCTATCTTTGCGACGTTTTAAATAAAAGTTTAAGTTATGAAACTTTCTGCTCTTTACACTTTGTTCCAAAAGTGTCATTCAGTTACGACCGACAGTCGGAATTGCCCGCCCGGTTCTTTGTTTATCGCGCTGAAAGGAGAATCCTTCAACGGAAATGCATTCGCCGAAAAGGCCCTACAGGCGGGATGCGCCTACGCCCTAGTGGACGAAGCCGGCTATATGAAAGAAGGTGACCCACGTTATATATTGGTAGACGACTGCCTGCACACTCTCCAGGAATTGGCTCATTACCACCGCCGGCAGCTCGGCACACGCATCGTCGGCATCACCGGCACCAATGGAAAAACAACAACCAAGGAATTGATTTCAACCGTGCTTTGCACAACCTACCGCACGCTCTTTACACAGGGCAATCTCAACAACCACATCGGCGTACCTGCCACACTGCTCCGTCTCACGCCGGAACATGAGCTGGCCGTGGTGGAAATGGGAGCGAACCACCCGGGAGAGATAAGCTTTCTTTGCGGGATCGCTGAGCCCGACTTTGGCATCATCACCAATGTAGGCAAAGCCCATCTCGAAGGATTCGGTTCACTGGAAGGAGTCATCCGCACCAAAGGAGAGCTGTATGACTTCCTGCGCAACAAGGGAGAATGTACGGTGTTTATCCATCAAGACAATCCGTATCTGAAAGAAATGGCTCACGGATTGAAGCAAGTGACCTATGGCAGCGGAGAAGAGGCATGTATCAACGGACGCATTACGGACAATTCTCCATTCCTTTCCTTCGAATGGAAAGAAGGGAAAGACGGAGAAGTTCATCAGGTGCACACCCAGCTTATCGGAGAATACAACTTCCCCAATGCATTGGCTGCCGTCACTATCGGACGCTTCTTCGGAGTGGAGCCTTCGCTCATCGACAAAGCCCTGACAGAGTATGTGCCGCAGAACAACCGTTCGCAGCTGAAACAGACCGAAAACAATACACTGATTATCGATGCTTACAACGCCAACCCTACCAGCATGATGGCGGCTCTACAGAATTTCCGCCACATGAATGTGCCACACAAAATGCTTCTCTTGGGCGACATGAGGGAGCTGGGAAGTGAAAGCAAGGCAGAACATCAGAAAATAGTGGACTTCATCGAAGCCCATGATTTTGAGAAAGTGTGGCTGGTCGGCGAACAGTTTGCTTCTACTCAGCCTGCCTTCCAGACCTTTGCCAACGTCCAAGAAGTGATTCAGGAGCTGGCTTCCAACAAGCCTCAAGGATATACCATACTAATCAAGGGGTCCAACGGAATCAAACTGAGTATGGTGACAGACTATTTGTAAATAGCATACATGTTACAAAACAGAGAAAAAATGCCCTATGGTGCAACCGGTTGCACCATAGGGCATTTTCCTTTCCGGACAACGGAAAAGAGTCGCATCCGTGCCTCAAACAGAACAGACTGTTTCTTTACGGTCTCCTCATATAATAAGGCTTGATGATATAAAAAGCCACCACACTGGCCAAGACAGCCCCCGTGGAGTTGGCCACAAAGTCCATCCAGTCGCCTCCCCGATACGTGGTGCAGTACTGCTGCAGCAACTCTACTACGCCACTAAAAAGTATGGGACAGGCAAAAGCCCCTACCCAAGCATGCCATATCGGAGTATTGTCTCTGCGATGAGCCCGCAGAAACTCAAGCCACAGCATACCCGACATTCCAGCATACATACCGATATGCACCAGTTTGTCAAAGTTGGCAATCTCATTCAAATCTGTTTCCGGCGGCTTGAAAAACGATAAATAAATAACCGTTAATACAATAAAGAGGGAAACGGGATATTTCTTAATATAAGATAGCATAACTAAATAATATTACAGATTCTATACAAAGATACACATCATTTTCTATATTTGCACCTTTGTAGTTTATTTTATAACAATTTGTAAGAGTAAGAGAAATTTATGACTAAAAATGACAGAGCAAACTTTGGAAGTAAACTGGGAGTAATATTGGCTTCAGCCGGATCGGCTGTAGGATTGGGCAACGTGTGGAGGTTTCCATACGAAACAGGCAATCACGGAGGAGCCGCTTTTATCCTGGTCTATATCGGATGCGTACTCATTTTGGGGCTTCCCATCATGATAGCCGAGTTTATGATTGGCCGCCGCTCCAGGGCCAACACGGCCGGTGCCTATCAGGTTTTGGCCCCCGGCACCCAATGGAAATGGGTGGGACGCATGGGCGTATTGGCCGGCTTTCTCATCCTCAGCTATTACTCCGTTGTAGCGGGATGGACACTTCAGTATATCTGGGAAGCAGTGACCAACAGTTTCTCCGACAAAACACCCGAAGACTTCATTGCTTCCTTCCAGTCCTTTTCCAGCAACCCCTGGCAACCGGCTGCCTGGCTGGTCGTTTTCCTGCTGCTCACACATTTCATCATCGTCAAAGGAGTAGAAAAAGGGATTGAGAAATCATCCAAAATCATGATGCCGGCCTTGTTTGTCATTATTCTTATATTGGTAGCCTGTTCTGTGACACTGCCAGGAGCCCACGCCGGTATCGAGTTTCTGCTGAAGCCCGATTTCAGCAAAGTAAACGGGAATGTGTTCCTAAGCGCTATGGGACAAGCTTTCTTCTCACTCAGCTTGGGAATGGGATGTCTGTGCACCTATGCTTCCTATTTCGGAAAAGACACCAATCTGTCGAAGACAGCATTCAGTGTAGGCATAATCGATACTTTTGTAGCCGTTTTAGCCGGATTCATTATCTTCCCGGCTGCTTTTTCCGTGGGTATCCAACCCGACTCCGGACCGAGCCTTATCTTTATCACCTTGCCCAATGTATTTCAGCAAGCCTTCGGCGGAGTCCCGATGCTGGCCTACCTCTTTTCTGTCATGTTCTATTTCCTGCTGGCCATGGCGGCACTGACCTCCACCATATCGATGCATGAAGTCGTGACGGCTTACCTGCATGAGGAGTTCAACTTCTCACGCAAGAAAGCTGCCCGATGGGTAACCACCGGATGTATTCTGCTGGGTATCATCTGTTCACTGTCATTGGGAGTAACCAAAGACATCACAGTGTTTGGATTAGGAGCGTTTGATTTGCTCGATTTTACCACTGCCAAAATCATGCTACCGCTGGGAGGACTATTTATTTCGCTCTTTGCCGGCTGGTATCTTGACAAGCAGCTGGTATGGTCGGAAATCACCAACAACGGTTCACTGAACATACCCGCATTTAAACTGATTATCTTTATCCTGAAATACATTGCCCCCATTGGCATCACGCTAATTTTTGTCAACGAGCTGGGCTTCATCCGGCTATGATGTGGAAAGATTTTTTTTATTTCACTAAGACTGAACGGCAAGGCATTCTGGTCCTTGTCGTTCTGATTATTGTTTTTTTCTCCTTGCCTTATGTCTTTTTGCTCCAAAATCAAGCGGAGGAAACAGATGCCAGCGAACAGGAACTCGCAGAAAAAGAGTTTCAGGCGTTTATAGCCTCACTCAAGACGGACTCCACCCGTCTGTATTCATCTGAGAGCAAAAGGGAAATATATAAGAAAAGGGAAATCAGGCTGGCTGCTTTCGACCCGAACACAGCCGACTCTGCCACTTTTCTTTCATTGGGTCTGCCCGCATGGATGGCCCGCAACATTCTACGCTACCGGAGCAGACAAGGACAGTTCCGGAAGCCCGAAGATTTCAAGAAAGTATATGGACTGACGGAGGAGCAGTATCGGATGCTTCGCCCCTATATTCAGATAGCTCCCCTATTTCAGAAGAAAGACAGCATGCAGACATTGCTCGTGCAGCAGACACCCAAAGACACCCTATTCAAATATCTGCCGGGCACCCGCATCGAACTCAACACAGCCGACACCACCGAACTGAAAAAAATCCCCGGCATAGGAAGCGGAATCGCCCGTAGAATTGTGGCCTACCGCCAGCGGTTGGGAGGCTACAGCCACATCGGACAATTGAAAGAAATTCATCTGAAAGCCGAACTGCTACATCCCTGGTTTACCATTGATGAACGGCAGATCCACCCTATCAACATCAACAAAGCCAGCTTGGAGAAGATGATGCGTCATCCGTATATCAGTTTCTATCAAGCCAAGGTCATCATCGAATACCGGAAAAAGAAAGGAAACATCAGCAGCCTCAAACAGCTGTCACTCTATGAGGAATTCACTCCTGCCGACTGGAAACGGCTTGTTCCTTATATCTGCTTTGAATAAAATCAGCCTTCACGAATCATGCCGTCCACCATGTGAATAGTCCGGTCGGTGATTTGTGCCAATCCCTCGTCGTGCGTCACAATAACAAACGTCTGTCCCAAGCGGTCTCTCAATTCAAAAAACAGCTGATGCAATTCCTCCTTATTATGTGTATCCAGACTTCCGGAAGGTTCATCGGCCAATATGACTGCCGGATCATTAATCAAGGCACGGGCCACCGCTACCCGCTGTTTTTCACCTCCAGAGAGTTCATTGGGCTTATGAGCAGCACGGTCGGCCAGCCCCATAAATTCCAGCATGTTCATGGCACGGGCATGCGCCTCTTTCGAAGAGACATTGGCTATAAAAGCAGGAATCATCACATTTTCCAATGCCGTAAACTCAGGGAGCAGCTGATGAAACTGAAACACGAAGCCGATGTTCTTATTGCGAAAAGCAGCCAATTCCCGCTGCTTCATCTGGCTGACCACGGTTCCGTCAATCTGCACCCGTCCCGCATCCGGTTCGTCCAAAGTGCCCATAATCTGCAACAAAGTAGTCTTACCAGCCCCACTCGGCCCTACAATACTGACAATCTCGCCCTTGTTGATGGTCAAATCAATGCCTTTCAACACCTGCAGCGAACCAAAACTTTTCGTAATTCCTTCTAACTGAATCATCCTTTCTCCTCCTTCCATCACAACCGCTTGATGACATACTCTGCCAAGTAACAGCCAAACACAGCCGGCAGGTAACTCACCGTTCCGCAAGTTGATTTTTTATTCTGCTCCTCATCTGTAAGCAACACGGCATTCGGATCCGCCTGCTCTGTACTGAACACAACAGGAAGCTTCCGCTTCATCCCCATCTTCTGCAAACGCTTGCGCACAGCCTTGCTCAAGCCACAATGATAAGTATCCCAAAGATCAGCAAAACGCACTTGGGTAATGTCGCTCTTCGCACCAGCTCCCATGCTGGAAACAATTTTCAGATGGCGCTTCATAGCCTCAGCAATCAAAAAGCATTTGGGACTGATGGTGTCAATGGCATCAACGATAAAATCATAAGATGCCGCATCCAGCAATGCCGGAATCTGCTCATCTTTCAGATAAACCGGCAATACCGTCAGTTCCACTTCCGGATTGATGTCCTTGAAGCGTTCGGCCAGTACCTCGGCCTTGCTTCTCCCCAAAGTAGAGTGAAGCGCCGGCAACTGGCGGTTGATATTGGTGCACTGTACCGTATCCGCATCCACAATCGTCATCTTTCCCACACCTGCACGGCAAATCATTTCGGCGGCATAAGCCCCGACTCCGCCCAGGCCTACTACCAAAACATGAGCCCTCCGAATGCGGTTCATCTTTTCTTCTCCCAACAAAAGCGCCGTGCGCTGCTGCCAATCTTTTTCTTCCATCAATTCTTCTTTAACCATTTATAGAACCAAGTACCGACTTTCTCATACACCTGCGATTCGTTGTGACCACGAGGATCGGAGAAAGAAACAATCTCCTGCGGATCGCCGAACTGGTCAGGATATAGAATAATCAAACTATTATTAGCAAAATATTTACCCAACTGATTCGGCAAACGCTCGAAAGAGGGATCATAAGAAATCGAACCGCGACGGGCGGAAACGATGACCAGCAGATGATCGTAGCTCACCTCTCCAGTGAGCAGCAGCAGATCATCCCATTCCTCCAAGACAGAGAACTCCGTCGGTGTGGCAGCATATTTCTTTTTCACCAGCTGCTGCAAACGCATCAAGGTGCGCTCGTTGGCAAAGAAATGCACCCGGCATCCCAAGATACTTCCCATGCGGCAGAAATGTCCCACCCATTTGGCAAAACCTGTTTCATATTCCGCTTTGGGAGGCACAGCTATGATAATCCTCCGCAATGTATTGACAGGCATCAGACATTTGGCAATCATCACCTCACGATGAGTACCCTTCAGCAAGCTTTCGGCCAGATGCCCGAAGAAGGAGTCTACGATGTTCGCCTTGCGGTGCAAACCGATGACCACATCCGACGCATCATATTCCTTAATTGTGTGGATAATACCCGATGCAATGTTCAAATCATAACGGCTCACCATATTAACCGGCACATCGGCAGCTGCCGCAATCATGGCTGCTTTCTCCAAATTCCGTTTTCCCTGCAGCTCTTTCTTCTCCGAACTGTTGTTGTCGTTGATGACATTCAAGGCTATCAACGGGTTCTTCTGCTTATCATCTTTAATGACCAATGCCAGATTGATCAGATTTTCGATGGTATCAGGGTTGGCTATCGGAATCAGAATTTGCTCGTTTTTCTTCTTTCCGCCTTCCTCTTCCGTGTTGACACTTTCGTCCATTGCAAAACGGCGGGCTGCTTTTTCAGTCACCAGCGAACTGATGACACAAGTGAACAGAATCATTACCACTGTACCATTCAGCACATCATCGTTGAGCAGACGTTCTCCGTTTTCCATGATAATCTCATGACCAATCAGAACCGCGGCCAAAGTAGCAGCAGCCTGTGCGTTGCTCAGCCCAAAAATCATGGAACGTTCGTTGGGGTGCATCTTATAGATTTTCTGTGTCATCCAGGCCGCCAGCCATTTACTGAATGTAGCAATCACCGTCATGACAATCGCCACTTTCAACGCTTCACCTCCGGTAAACAGACTCCGCACATCGATAATCATACCGACTCCAATCAGAAAGTAAGGGATAAACAACGCATTGCCCACAAACTCCAACCGGTTCATCAGCGGAGAGACATGCGGTATCAAACGATTCAACACCAGACCGGCCAGAAACGCTCCCAATATGCCTTCCATACCCACAAACTCCATCAAGCCGCCTCCAAGGAAAACCATGGCCAGGACGAAGACAAACTGCATGACATTATCGTCGTATGTGCGGAAAAACCAACGTCCCAGGCGGGGAAAGAAAAATACAATCAAGAAACCAAGGAAAGTAACCTTGCCCACCAGAAATACCCAGAACCATCCATCTGCCGTACCTTTAAACATACCGCCTATCACCGCCAGGATAATCAAGGCCAGTGTCACGGTAACTGCCGTACCGCCAATCGTAATATTGACACTGCGCAAACGGGACAATCCATACCGGCTGATAATGGGATAAGCAATCAATGTATGAGAAGCATACATACTCGCCAGCAAGACTGCAGTGAGAAAGCCATACCCCAGCAGACTCATGCTACTCCAGATACCAAGTACCATCGGAATGAGGAAGGTTATCCATCCGAACACAAAACTCTTCGTCCGATTTTTCTTAAAATCCTCCATATCCATTTCCAGCCCGGCCAGAAACATGATATAGTACAAACCGACCTTCCCGAACAATTCGAAACTGCTGTCGCGGTCGAGCACATGAAATCCATGCTCGCCAATCAAGACACCTGCCAGAATCATACCGATAATATGCGGGATATGCAGACGCCCCAAAATCATCGGAGCAAAAAGAATAATGATTAACACTAAAAAGAACACCCAAGTAGGGTCGGTAATAGGTAAAGCTAAATGAAAATCGAACAGATTCATAGGCGTTGGCTTTTTTCAATTCCCTGCAAAGGAACAAAAAAGTTTGCACTCCACCAATATATCATTCAATTTGGGAAGCGGTTTTTCCCCCTTTTCCACCTCATTTCCATTCTTTAAAGGCAAAAAAACTCCCGAAATTACTTTTTTCTCTCATCCGGCAGTGATTATAGAACAAAATGTTATACATTTGCAAACAAATTCAACCTATTCGACAGAATAAGACAAAAAAACATTATTTACCAATTTAACAAAAAAAAGAAAATGAAAGTAGCTATTGTTGGCGTAAGCGGAGCCGTAGGACAAGAATTCCTACGCGTGCTCGATGAAAGAAACTTCCCGTTGGACGAATTGGTGTTGTTTGGCTCTAAACGTAGTGCAGGAACAACCTATACTTTCCGCGGTAAACAAATCGAGGTAAAACTCTTACAACACAATGATGACTTTAAAGGGGTAGACATCGCTTTCACTTCTGCCGGTGCCGGAACATCCAAAGAGTTTGAAAAAACCATCACCAAATACGGTGCAGTGATGATTGACAACTCAAGTGCATTCCGCATGGACAACGACGTGCCTTTGGTAGTGCCTGAAGTCAATCCGGAAGATGCGCTGGAACGTCCTCGCAACGTGATTGCCAACCCCAACTGCACAACCATCCAGATGGTTGTTGCACTGAAAGCCATCGAAAAGCTTTCTCATATAAAAACAGTACACGTTTCTACTTATCAGGCTGCAAGTGGTGCCGGTGCAGCTGCCATGGACGAGCTGTATGAACAATACCGCCAGGTATTGGCCAACGAACCTGTAACGGTAGAAAAGTTTGCCTACCAATTGGCTTTCAACCTGATTCCCCAAATTGACGTATTCACTGAAAACGGATACACCAAAGAAGAAATGAAGATGTATAACGAAACACGCAAAATCATGCATTCCGACATCAAGGTAAGTGCTACCTGTGTTCGCGTACCGGCTTTGCGTGCTCACTCAGAAAGCATCTGGCTGGAAACAGAGCGTCCTATCTCCATCGAGGAAGCACGTGAGGCTTTTGCTAACGGTGAGGGACTGGTACTGCAGGACAACCCGGCAGAAAAAGAATACCCGATGCCGTTGTTCCTTGCCGGTAAAGACCCTGTCTATGTGGGACGTATCCGCAAAGACCTGACCAACGAAAACGGGCTGACTTTCTGGATTGTCGGCGACCAAATCAAGAAGGGTGCTGCCCTGAACGCTGTTCAGATTGCCGAATACCTTATTAAGGTAAAGAACATCAAGTAAAGTGTTCCGGATTTCCTTAACGAAAGGAACAATTATGTAAACCTTATAAAATAACTGATCCCATTCGGAAGAGAAAAGTTCCGGATGGGATTTTTTATCCTTTAAAAAAAACAGCAACCAATGAAAGCACATGCTACCCTCACATTGGTGAGCATCTGGATGATTTTACTCTACAGCTGCTCTCTTCCAGCCGATGAAGAAGAACCTGCAGTAATCAACGGAGACGATACTGCTACTGCCTCCCTGCCATGGGAAGGAAACATCGACCGGTTTTCTATCAACAGTAAAGAAGGCATCCGCCTCAACGACACTCAAGCACGAGCAGGTACCGCTTATGCCACCTTCCCTTCTGCTACCCTCACAGACACCCGCTGGGAATTCGGAGTACGCCTCAGCTTCAACCCATCGGCCAACAATTTCGCCCGATTCTATCTGGCAGCTTCCTCCCCCGTCCTTTCCGGACACCTCAACGGATACTACATACAGATTGGCGGCCCCAAAGACAATGTAGCTCTCTATCGGCAAAACGATTCAAAATCGGTCCTACTGGCATCCGGACGGGAACTGATGAAAGGAATCAATGCCCCAAGGCTGTATGTAAAAGTGGAATGTGACGCGAACGGATACTGGACTTTTTGGACAAGACTCGAATCGGAAAGCGAATATATAAAAGAAAAACAAGTCAAAGACTGCAGCATCACTACCACCGTGTGTTGCGGCATCTACTGTGTATATACGCCCACACGCAGCCAAGGCATTTCCTTCCACCACATCTGCACGTCGAACGGGAACATTACGGCAATTCCACCGGAACCTACAGAGGAAAGCGGAAAACCAGACCTGCCTGCAGAAGTAAAAGGGATGATTTTGCTCAACGAAGTGATGTACGACAACGATAGTGACGGAGCGGAATACATCGAACTGTATAATCCATCTCCCGCCACCATCACGTTTTCATCGCTCCGGCTACTACGCTACGTAGACTGCGGGGAAAACAGCACCGAGACCAAATCGAACATCGTACTGCAACCCTCCGACGGAAATCTGCAAATCAGCATACCGCCGACTGGTTATGTGTGCCTCACGAGATCCTGCGAAGCACTGGTAAAAAAACACCATGCTCCTTATGAAAACATCATTGAAATCAGCAACATGCCCCAGCTCACCAATGAAGACAGCCACTTGGCCATCATGACCAACGAAAGCAAACCCCGCTTGATTGACAAATGCAGTTACTTCGGATCCATGCACCACACCGGCTACAAAAGAAATCAAGGCATTTCGCTTGAGAAAAAGTCACCCGAACTCTCCTCAGCGGTCAAAAAGAACTGGCAGTCTTCGGAATCACCCACAGGAGGAACACCCGGAATGGCGAATTCATCCATAGCAGCCAACGGCAACTGACACACAACAACGGCCAACCGGAAACTCTGATACCGCCACAGCAACAGGATTGTGGAGAAAAATGTGGATTTTTTCTACACTTATCTCCACAATTCTCTACACTTTACACCAGCTGCTTTACAACATATACACAAGATATTCCTTTTTATTTTCCTATTGACCAAACACTTACACATCTTGTCATGGATTTGGCACAACATTTGAATCATATCAAGATATAAAGCAATAAAAAGTAACCAAATCCTTAACATTACTATATATAAAGAGAGAGAATTGAAAACTGAGATTTATTATCATCAAAGCAAACGAATATGAAGAAATTGGTATTAGTAGTAGCAATGTTTATGTTTGTTTGTGGTGGTTCATTCCTTGGAAAGGCTCAGAGTACTGCAAAAGCTGCGACAGCCCAGTCAGTGCTCAATGCAACGTACATCCGAGTTACAGCAGCTGATGACACTGTAACTTCCAGAGACGGTCCTGCGAAAACAGCACCGGTTGCACCCGCCGCTTTGAGCAGTGATGCAGCAAACCAGTCTGCACCAACCGAAAATCCGGCTGAGCCTGTCAAGGAATAACCTTACACACTGACAAGCAGCAACATAGTCTGCCGAAAAACAGTAAGCACACTATATAAAAAAACCATCCCACATTAATCGTCTATTCCGGGGATGGTTTTTTTATTTATCTATCAAAGCAAAGCAAGACCGCAGCCCTACTCCACTTCAAATCCTTTCCAAAGATTACCGGGTGGAAGCGGCGCTTCAAGTTCAATCAATTCCTTTGAAACAGGATGCACAAAGCGCACTCTGCGTGCATGCAGACATATACTTCCGTCGGGATTGGAGCGCTGAGCACCATACTTCAAATCGCCCTTAATGGGACATCCCATCTTGGCCAGCTGGCAACGAATCTGATGATGACGTCCTGTTTTCAAATCCACTTCGAGCAAATAGTAGTAGTCGGAACGAGCAATCAGCCGATAATCCAACACAGCTTTCTTGCTATTGGGAACCTCCTTTTCGTACGCATAACTTTTATTCTGCTTTTCATTACGCACCAGAAAATGCACCAATTCCCCCTCCGGTTCTTTCGGCGCATTTTTCACTACAGCCCAATACGTTTTCTTCACCGCATTCGTACGGAACATCTCGTTCAGCCGAGTCAGCGCCTTGCTCGTTTTGGCAAAAATAACAAGACCGCTTACGGGGCGGTCCAGCCGGTGGGTCACACCGATGAAGACATTACCGGGTTTCTGATATTTCTCTTTCAAATACTGCTTTACAGTCTCCGAAAGCGGCGTATCCCCCGTTTTGTCAGCCTGAACAATCTCGGAAGCGGTCTTATTTACTACAATAATATGATTATCTTCGTATACAACAGTCATGCTGTGTCATTACATATTCATACCACCATCTACCTGAATCACCTGACCTGATACATAAGAAGACATATCAGATGCAAGGAATGTAGCGATGTTTGCCACATCTTCAGGAGTACCTCCACGACGCAAAGGAATTTTCTTAGCCCATTCCGCTCTTACCTCGTCAGAAAGAGCAGCCGTCATGTCAGTCAAGATAAAGCCCGGAGCAATCGCATTGGCACGAATACCACGAGAACCCAATTCCTGAGCAATAGATTTAGCCAAAGCAATCATACCTGCCTTTGATGCAGCATAGTTAGCCTGGCCCGCATTTCCGTGAACACCCACTACAGATGCCATGTTGATGATGCTACCTGCTTTCTGACGCATCATGATAGGCGTACAAGCATGGATAAAGTTGAACGCAGACTTCAGGTTAACGTTGATTACCATATCCCATTGCTGTTCGCTCATTCTCATCATCAGACCATCACGAGTAATACCGGCATTGTTTACCAAAATATCTACCCGACCGAAATCCTTGTGGATTTCCTCTACCACTTTGGCAGTGTCTTCAAAGTTTGCCGCATTCGAAGCATACCCTTTGGCTTTCACACCCAATGCTTCCAGTTCCTTCACTGTATTTTCAGCATTTTCATCAATAACAAGGTCAGTAAATGCAACGTTTGCACCTTCAGAAGCAAACTTCAGCGCAATAGCCTTACCAATACCGCGAGCAGCGCCCGTTACAATGGCAGTTTTTCCAGTTAATAATCCCATACTAAATATTATTTAATTAAATTTCAGTTCTATGTAAAGCGCCGAACACGATGTTCGTCACATATTTATTTCTCGTATCATCATCCAAGTGCGCTCCTATATGTCCGCGGATATAAGGTACCTCAATTCCCTTCACACAGTAGTGTATCAAATCGGCCGTCATATCCACATCATCCACATGAAACACCCCTTTGGCCTGCCCTTCGAGCAACACAGCCTTGAAAAGCTGCACCTCCTTGGCATCAAATTTCTTACGCACCTTCTCTACACGCCAGATATCGCGGAAAAAGTTGGCACGCAGTGTTCCATTTCGATATACCACCTCTTTCACCGCATCCAGCCGGGTGTAAATCAACTCCAGCAACTTGGCATCCGGTGAAATGTTTTTCTCGGCCACCCGCTTCATCATATCCGACAAGATGTCCAATTCCGATTCCACTACAGCCAAATAAATCTCATCCTTGCTTTTAAAATAGGTATACAATGTTCTTCTACCTTTCTTAGAAGCAACAGCAATATCGTTCATGGTAGTATTCTCCACCCCCATCTTTGCAAAAAGCTGACGGGCAACATCTACTAATTTGGCTCTTGTTTTGGATACGGTCATAGGTTATAAATTGCACATTGCTGATTATTTTGAGCAAAAGTAATTCTTTTCTTTAGACCATACAAGTAAATGAATAGATTATTCACATGGATGTATATTTTATCTAAAAAATATTTTCGACAACAGGACATTCATTATCAAGTAGATACAGAATAATGAGAAAATAAAATGAAAAATAATACTCAAATAATTTGCAGAATCAAAATAAAGCCGTACCTTTGCAAGCGTAAAACAAAAACATCGCGGAGTGGAGCAGTTGGTAGCTCGTTGGGCTCATAACCCAAAGGTCATTCGTTCGAGTCGGATCTCCGCAACTTACTAAAGAAGAATCACAGGAATGTGATTCTTCTTTTTTTGTGCAGATATTCAAATTCACCCTCCTTTCTTTCTGTTATCAACAAAATTATCAACAAAGTTATCAACAGGCTAATAGCCTATAAACCAAATCATTTTAATTTATACGGATAAACTATTCACCATCAACCTCAATTCCATTCAATGTTATCAACAATCTACAACACCGGATATCCGAGGTGAGCAAATCATGAGCGGGAACTCCCCGACCACACACCCTACTCCCTATAGCGAACAGCCGATTCTTCCGACACACCGTAACAGCCCGATACTGCCACATACATCGGTTGTTTGACACGCCCCACATTCCTAAGCTTGCCTTCTTCCTGCAAACGACGCAAATGACGATTGGCAGTAGTACAAGTAAAAGCACACAGTTGCTGAAAATCAATACGGGTAAGCAAATCATGAGTGCGGAAGTAGTCCGTCAAGCGCTCATCTATCATTTCCCAGCTGAGACAGCCCGAATGATTCGTTTCCCTATGCTGGCGAATACATACATGCTGAAGACGCTTGCGCAACACAGCATCCGGGCGAAACGAGATCGTTTTTAAAGCCACTTTGTTCCACTTATTCTTAGTGAGCCGAGTAACTTTTTCCGTACTCTTCAGCACCGGAGCCAAATAACCGACTCCTTCCAAATGAACGGAACGCCCCTCTCTAAGTTCTTCTGCCAGCAAGGCAGCCAACGTATCCATCACATTCTTCACATCGCCTACCGAAAGCGAACTTCGCTCATGCACTTTCTGATACAATTGATCCACATCTATCTTGCCATTCAAGAATAGGCGCGGATGCAGTTCTTTTCCTTCAGACTGCACCTTTTCTTCACCGCTTACCGGATTCTCATACCAATCATACGTAGGGTTCACTAAATAAATCCATTCATTCTTCTCCTCATATTGCACATGGTTGCCCAAAATAGCCACCAGTAGCAATAGTATTGTGGATTTGCTGCAATCTGAGGGATTTTTCCAAAAGAAGACAAAGAAGTCCCATCAAGAACTTCTTCAAATTCTTGGCAAAGAAGCAGACTGCAATCCATGTCTGGGCTGTTTCCTTCAGTTTGGCTCTTATATTGTTTGCCCTGTAGACACGTTTGGCCGTTCCGAACGTGGCTTCTACGCCGTTGCGCTCACCTGAGGCTTTATGCCTTAGCTTTTCTTCTTCCGGATTTGGATCCTTCTTTGGTCGTCCCAATGGCGGACAATGACATACAATGCCCAATTTCTTGAGCAGCTTACGATTTTCCTTGTTCAGGTATATCTTGTCTGCCTGAACCTCCTGTGGATAGTATCCAAAACGCTCCTTGTAAGTCATGATTTGAAGCATCAGGTCTGAACCTTCGTTGTAGGCATCCCAACTGAGATGGTCAATGTAGGTAAAACCGTTCACCACACTGACGCCGATTTTGGCACCATACTCAGTCTTGCGACCGGCCTTGCCTCTGACTATCGGACGCACATGAGGCTGGAAGATGCTGACAATGCGGTCAAGACAGGAGCAGACATCATGGTCGAACATGTATTTCTGTTGTTCATATGCTTTACGGATTGCCGAGAAATTGGACAGGTCCCTATGGTTGAGACAAGACAGGACATCAGTTCCAATCCTGCCTAAAAGATTGATAAATCCCTGAACGTCTTTGAACAACAAGTGAAGCAGCAACTTTTTGGTTTCGCGTATGAGTTTCCTTCCTTTATGCTTCTTCTTGGTATATCTGACAAAGCATGAACGTGCTTCACCCCGGCAGCTCCTTGGCCTTGTGATACCGGCTTTTGAACTGACCTTCTGGGCAAGGCGCTCAATCTCTCTGCTTGAATCCTCCAGAATATTGATGTCCGTAGGATATCTCATTTCAGCATCTGTACATGTCGCATCAACCTTCATCTTACCCTTATGGGTTACCGGAGAAGATTCTAAAGGATGACTGTTCCCGGAGATTCCGGAATCACTCTTGTCTGAATGCTCGGATTCAGACGTACCGAACTTTTTGATGCAATCCTTGTGCATGGAAAGCATGATGTCATTGAAGAACTTGTCATCAATTCGTTTGCGTAGCGTCACGAACAGTTCCGGGCTGAAGATGGGAGCTTCCCGGAAATACTTCAGGCCAACAAGATACTGCATATAGGGATTCTCCTGAATGCTGACGATAGTCACTTCATCACTGCAACATAGGATATGCTTGATGATCATCGCGCCAATGACCATGCGGGCAGGCTTGTTGCACGCACCACGGCTCTGGTTCGAGAGTCTCTTGTTGTATTCTGCTTCAATATGCTTCCAGTCAAGTGCATCGGCAAGCTTAACCCACCGGTTCTCCTTGGACAGATTCTCCAACGGATAGCTACCTGTTCCTGAAAACATATCGTTTATGTTTCTATTATTGGCTTGCATCGGGAATGATTTAACACTCAAAATTACAAAAATCCAGTGATATAGACAAAGATTTCTCGCATCAGTTTATTGATTTTCAATGCTTACGCATTTATTTAGTGAACCCTACGTAATAGCCATCACTGTTTCTCCTTTCTTTTCATTAACAATAATCCATACAAAGCCATGCATGAGGAACAAACCACCCAAGTGACTCAAGTGGCCCACCCGGGTGGTTTACCTGAACCACCCGGGTGGGCCAAGTAAACCACGCCGATGAATCACCTCAAACCGACCCTCAAAGATACAACAGAACACAGCTTTTTGTACTCCTAAAAGTGAGGTTTAATAAGCAATAAGCGACGAAAACAGACTATAAAGAAAGGAATATAAAAAAGAAATCGGTTTTACCGTTTAATCTCCGCTCAAAGGCAAAGAATACAAACAGGTAAAACCGATTTCATTGTATTACAAACACACGTGTCCGTGCAGTTCGCTCCTAGAAATAAATTTAGTTGGCCATTTCAGAAATAAACTTGATACGTACCAGACGCACTTCTTCTTCTGTGAAATCATCGCCCAATTCATCAAGCGCATCGTCAATATTGTCGGTAGTAGACTCCTTGAAATAATCATAAATATCCAGCATGTGATCCTCATCCATAATCTCTTCCAAGAAGTAATCGATATTCAACTTCGTACCCGAATAAACAATTGCTTCCACTTCATCGAGCAACTCACCAAACTCTATTCCTTTAGAAAGAGCAATGTCGTCCAACGCTACTTTACGGTCTATCGCCTGAATGATGGAAACCTTCATCTTCGACTTGTTGGCCACCGTACGCACACGCAAATCTTCCGGACGCTCAATTTCGTTTTCCTCACAGTGACGCTTGATTAATTTACAGAATTCCTCACCATAGCGCTTTGCCTTTCCGGCACCAACGCCCGGAATGTTCTGCAATTCCTCCAAAGTCACCGGATAAATAGTAGCCATTGCTTCCAGAGACGGATCTTGGAAAATAACATAAGGAGGCACTTCCAGCTTCTTAGAAAGTTTCTTCCGCAAGTCCTTCAGCATAGAATAAAGAGCCGGATCCACCGCACAGGCGCCACCGCCACGTGCCGGAGCCTCCTCTTCCACTTCATCAAAATCGTTGTCTTCGGTTATCTTGAACGATTTCGGTCTTTTCAAGAACTTACGTCCTTCATCCGTCACCTTCAGCAGTCCGTAATTTTCCACGTCTTTACTCAAGTAACCCGCAATCAAAGCCTGACGAATCACCGCATTCCAAGTCTTGTCGTCATCTCCCATTCCTGAACCGAAGACTTCAAGATCTTCATGCAAATGCGCCTGTACTTCTGAGGTTTCTCTTCCCTGAATAATATCTATGATATAATCTGCTTTAAAATTTTCCTTCACCGCAATGATAGCTTCAATTACGGTACACAATAATTCTTGAGCCTCCACTTGTTTTTTAGGATTTAAACAGTTGTCACAATTTCCACAATTTTCTTCCGTATATTCTTCACCGAAATAATGCAGCAATGCCTTCCGGCGACACACGGACGATTCAGCATAAGCAGCGGTTTCCAACAGAAGCTGCTTGCCAATTTCCTGCTCTGCTACAGGTTTGCCTTGCATGAACTTTTCGAGTTTCTGCAAGTCTTTATTTGTATAAAAAGTTATGCACTGGCCTTCACCACCGTCTCGACCGGCCCGACCGGTCTCCTGGTAATACCCCTCCAGACTTTTCGGAATATCGTAGTGAATCACAAAACGTACATCAGGTTTGTCAATGCCCATACCAAAAGCAATAGTAGCCACAATGACATCCACCTTCTCCATCAGAAAATCGTCCTGATTTTTGGTTCGTGTCACCGAATCCATTCCTGCATGATAAGCACGGGCATTAATACCGTTTGCCTGCAGTATCTCTGCCAACTCCTCCACCTTCTTCCGGCTCAGGCAATAAATAATACCCGATTTTTCCGGATTACTCTTGATGAATTTAATAATATCCCTATCGATATTGACGGTTTTAGGACGCACTTCATAATACAGATTCGGACGATTGAACGAAGATTTGAACACCTGTGCATCAGTCATACCCAAATTCTTCTGAATATCATGCTGCACCTTAGGAGTTGCCGTTGCCGTCAGAGCAATGAGCGGAGCCTTCCCTATTTCATTAATAATGGGACGAATCCGCCGATATTCCGGACGGAAATCGTGCCCCCATTCAGAAATACAGTGAGCTTCGTCAACCGCATAGAACGAAATCTTCACGGTACGCAAGAATTCCACGTTTTCTTCCTTCGTCAAAGATTCGGGTGCCACATACAGCAATTTCGTCTTTCCGGCAAGGATGTCCGACTTCACTTGTTCTATTGCACCTTTATTCAACGAAGAATTGATAAAATGGGCAATGCCATCTTCTTCACTGAAATTACGCATGGCATCCACCTGATTCTTCATCAAAGCGATGAGCGGCGAGACAACGATAGCCGTACCTTCCATCAAGAGAGAAGGCAACTGATAGCATAAAGATTTACCGCCACCGGTAGGCATCAGCACAAAGGTGTCATTACCATCGAGCAAGTTCTGAATGATTGCCTCTTGATTCCCCTTGAACTTATCAAATCCAAAATACTTTTTCAGTTCTTCTGTTAAATTAATCTTCCTTGCCATCTTAACTCAGGTTGTTTTTCAATTAATGATAACTTTCGTCTAAAATCTCGTTTTCGAGAGCCAAACAAAGTTATAAACAACTTTGTAATTACCAAGCAAAAAATGAGTAATATTTTAGAGAAAATAGAGAAACATCCGCATCCTTCCTCTTTTTATGACGATTTAGGCGTTTTGCAAACGGGCCATATTGGCTTTCTCCAGCTGCTGCTTAGCATAATCCAGCGTCAGTACGTATTCTTTTTTACCCTCAGAAGGAATCTCAAACATGACATCCATCATGATCGTTTCCACGATAGAACGCAATCCGCGGGCACCGAGTTTATATTCCACCGCCTTGTCAACAATATAGTCAAAAACAGTTTCTTCGAATGTCAGTTTGATATCATCCATTTCAAACAATTTAATGTATTGCTTGATGATGGAGTTCTTAGGTTCGGTAAGAATAGCACGAAGTGCATCCCGATCCAACGGATTGAGATACGTCAGCACAGGCAGACGACCGATGATTTCAGGAATCAATCCGAATGACTTCAAGTCCTGAGGAGCGATATACTGCATCATGTTACTGCGGTCTACCACTGCTGCTTTCTTGGAAGCCGTATAGCCAATCACATGCGTGTTGAGCCGTTGTGCAATTTTCTTTTCAATGCCGTCGAATGCTCCGCCACAAATAAAGAGAATATTCTTCGTATTGACCGGAATCATCTTTTGATCAGGATGTTTACGTCCGCCCTGAGGAGGTACATTCACAACAGAACCTTCAAGCAACTTCAAAAGTCCCTGCTGCACCCCTTCACCACTCACATCACGCGTGATAGAAGGATTGTCCCCCTTACGGGCAATTTTATCAATCTCATCAATAAACACAATACCCTGTTCTGCCTGCGGCACATTATAGTCGGCCACCTGGAGCAAACGAGTCAAAATGCTTTCAATGTCCTCACCCACATAACCGGCTTCGGTCAACACCGTAGCATCCACAATGGTAAAAGGCACATGCAGCAATTTGGCAATGGTACGTGCCAGCAAAGTCTTTCCCGTACCTGTGCTACCTACCATAATAATGTTGGATTTTTCAATTTCCACATCATCCCCGCTGTTCTTTTGCAGCAAGCGTTTATAATGATTGTACACAGACACCGAAAGGAAGCGCTTAGCATCATCCTGACCTATGACATACTGGTCAAGGAACTTTTTAATATCCACCGGTTTAGGAAGTTCCTTTAAGTTAAGCCTAGTGGCTGTTCCTTTTTGCTTGCTCCCTCCCATAGCTTCCTGAGTGATCTCATAAGCCTGCAGAGCACAACTATCACAGATGTTGCCGTCCATTCCTGTTATCAGGAAGCCGACTTCATCCTCCGAACGGCCACAGAAATTACATTTTTTCTTTGTCTTTGAGTTTGCCATTTTATTTCTTCATCATCACTTCGTCAATCATACCATATTCTTTTGCTTCTTGAGCTGTCATCCAATAGTCTCGGTCTGAATCAGCCCATACCTTATCAAAATCAGTATGTGAATGATCGGCAATGATTGTATAAAGTTCTTTCTTTAATTTCTGAATTTCACGAGCAGTAATTTCGATGTCGGAAGCCTGTCCCTGCGCACCCCCCATCGGTTGGTGAATCATCACACGAGAATGCGGCAACGCAAAACGCTTGCCCTCTGTTCCGGCTACCAGCAGCACTGCAGCCATAGAAGCAGCCATTCCAGTACACATCGTAGTCACATCACTCGAGATGAATTGCATCGTATCATAAATGCCCAGTCCGGCATACACACTTCCGCCCGGAGAGTTGATATAAATAGAGATATCCTTTCCCGGATCAACAGAATCCAAATACAACAATTGTGCCTGCAGTGTATTGGCTGTATAATCATCAATCTGTGTACCCAGGAAAATAACACGATCCATCATCAAACGGGAGAACACATCAAGCTGAGTCACGTTCAGCTGTCTTTCCTCCAAAATATACGGATTCAAATAGCCGGCTTGTGATTTAATCACGTCGTCCAAAACCATTGCATTCATTCCCAAATGCTTGGTTGCGTATTTTCTAAAATCATCCATTGAATTATTCCTTTCTTATTTTTTTAACTTACGAGGTTGCAAAGAAACGAAAAAGAATAGAGAGACACAAAAAAACACAGAGGTATATTTAATACACCCCTGTGTTTTGCACTATTTTAAACTCTGTAAAATCGAAAGATTATTCAAACATTTTGTTGAATTCTTCAACAGAAACGCTCTTGTTTTCCAAAGTAACCTGTGCTTTCAAAGCAGCAGCCAACTTCGCTTCAACCACACGGTTTACGAGGTTGTTAACAGTTTCTTTCTTCTTCAACATTTCCTGAGCGTAGTTATCGAGTACATCTTCAGGAACTGACAACATTCCGTATTGAGCGAACTGTGCCTTAGTTGTTTCCTTCGCCATATTCAATACATCTTCTTGTTCTACCTTGATTTCGTTGCCTTCTACCAGCTGTTCTTTAATCAGGTGCCAAGTCAGTTCTTCGATGCTCTTGTCGTAGTTTTCTGCTACATATTCTTCACCCTTTTCTTCGTTGTTCAGCAACATGATGCGTTTCAGCAATGCATCCGGGAATTCCAGTTTGCCAACCTTTTCCATCATCATCTTACGAACGTCGATCAAGAACTTATAATCGCTGTCTGCTACAAAACGAGCTGCAATTTCTTCTTTGATTTTAGCGCGGAATTCTTCTTCACTCTTCACAACACCTTCACCAAATGCCTGATCGAACACTTCCTGATTCAATTCACCCGGAACGAAGCGTGTGATTTCTTCTACCTGGAAGCTGAAGTTAGATTGAACATCTTTAGCAATTTCCTTGTCGACTTTCAACAATGAAGCCAGTTCAGCAGCGTTACCGTCGTAAGCAGCATTGGGGTTGAACACCAATACGTCGTTCACCTTAGCGTTAGCGAAGATTGCTTTCTGATCGTCGTTCTTCATGTAAGAAGGCATCATCACTGCACCTTCTACCTGAATACCGCCTTCTTTTGTGTTGCCTTCTTCATCCAACTGAGCCAACAAGCCTTTCAGCATGTCGTTTTCTTGGTAAGCGTCTACCTGTTCGTACTTACCTGTACGTTGAGTGTACATCTTCACCTGTCCTTCAACCATTTCGTCAGCCACTTCGATTGTATAGTAATCTACTTTATCTTCAGCGCTTACTTCTGCCTTGAATTCAGGTGCCAAAGCGATGTCGAATACGAATTCGAATTCATCCATTGTATCGAAATCGATATTCTGTTGCTTTTCTTCGTTAGGCAACGGTTCGCCCAACATGTTCACCTTGTTGTCTTTAATATAGTTGTAAACTGCTTCTTGCAAAGTTCTATTCACCACTTCAGCAATTACAGACTTACCATACATTTTTTTAATCAGGCTCACGGGAACCATACCTTTACGGAAGCCCGGAATCTGTGCTTTCTGACGGAGAGACTTCAATTCCTTATCTACATTCTCCTGATAATCAGCTTTTTCAAGTTTTACAGTAAGCTCTGCGCTTACTTTGTCAATGTTTTGTAATGAAACGTTCATTCTGACAATTATTTATTTGATTTATACTTTGTTCTACAATCTAAGAGGGTGCAAAATTAGTGCTAATCTTTTAAATTTCAAAAGACATTGCCGATTATTTCGCTTCTATTTGAGAAATAGCCAGATCAGCAATTGCAGAGGTGAAGAATAGAAATCACCAAAGCAGCAGAATCATACTACTTATGAACACACAGCAGCCGGAGGGTAACTGTTTCCTTTTCTCCTAAAACTCAAGCAAAAAACATTTTTTGCAGGTAAGAGCCAAATAAAACAGGAAGAGATAGTGATTTATCCAAAAAATATGCGTTCCTTTGTTCCGGATTGATGGACCATTAGTTTCTCGATTTAATTGCAAGTTTTTACTTCCGTTCCCTACAACGCTACCGTAAACTCTCTGTCGTTTTAATCCTTTTATTAGTAACCATCAACTCGAGAGTTTAATTTATTCACTTTATTTATTTTATTATTTTCATTATGAATATTTACATTGGCAACCTTAACTATCGCGTTAAGGAAGGGGATTTACTACAGGTTATGGAAGAATACGGAACTGTTTCTTCAGTAAAAGTCATCACAGACCGGGAAACTGGCCGTTCTAAAGGCTTTGCATTTGTAGAGATGGATGACGATGCTGCATCTGTAGCCATCAGCAAACTGAATGGCGCCGAATACATGGGCCGCACAATGGTGGTAAAAGAAGCAAAACCCCGACAATAATCACCAACGAAAGTTCCAAAGGGATAATTCCCTGTTGAAATAATCAGCCCCGCTGCAAGCCGTTGCAGCGGGGCTGACTGATTAATAGAAGAAGAGTCACAGCCTTCTTATATAAAATGATACATATTCTTATCCATTCTTCATTTCCTGCACTTTCACTTTACGGAGCAAATCGGAAGCGAAAATAAAGTTGTTCAAACGTTCGTTGGTAGCAGCAAAAATATCATCTTTCGTCCCCTCCCATTCTTTATGACCTTCGTAAATGTAAATCACTTTCTCACCGATACCCAATACGGAGTTCATATCATGGGTGTTGATAATGGTAGTCATATTGTATTCACGGGTTATATCATGAATCAGGTCATCGATTACCAGAGAGGTTTTAGGGTCGAGTCCGGAGTTAGGCTCATCGCAAAACAAATACTGGGGATTCAAGGCAATGGCCCGTGCAATAGCTACCCGCTTCTGCATACCACCACTGATTTCGCCCGGATATTTATCTTTGGCTTCTGTCAGATTGACACGATCCAAACAGAACATAGCTCGTCTGGTCCGCTCACGAAGCGTGTCATTACTGAACATATTCAAAGGAAACATCACATTATCCAACACCGACAAGGAGTCGAAAAGAGCTGCACTCTGAAAAATCATCCCCATTTCCTTGCGAAGCATTTTCTTCTCCTTCTTACCCATCAGCACCAAGTTACGTCCGTCATACAACACCTCGCCTATCTCCGGAGTAAGCAAGCCTACGATACATTTCATCAAAACCGTCTTTCCGGAACCACTCTGACCGATAATCAGATTGGTTTTCCCGTTCTCAAACGTAGCGTTGATATTTTTCAGTACGTCTCTATCTTCAAACGACTTATATAGACCTTTAACCTCAATCATTCCATCAAAAGTTTTGTTAATATCAAATCGGCAAACAGTATCAGCACACTGCTGGACACCACAGAATCGGTAGACGCTTTTCCTACAGCAATGGATCCTCCCTCAACGGTATATCCGAAGAAGGCAGACACACTGGCTATAATGAAAGCGAAGAAAAGAGATTTAATAATCCCGGCCCATATAAACCACTCCACAAACATGTACTGCAGACCATACTCAAGGTCGACCGCATTCATGACTCCGGCAAACCAGCAAGTACAAAAGGCACCGATTATACCGGAAAAAATACTGAACGTCACGAGGATAGGAATCACCGTCACCATCGCTGATATTTTAGGCAGAATCAGATAATTGGCCGAATTGACGCCCATAATTTCGAGTGCATCAATCTGCTGGGTCACGCGCATGGTGCCCAACTCGGAAGCAATATTGGAGCCCACCTTTCCGGCCAGAATAAGGCACATGATAGATGAAGAAAACTCCAGCAACATGATTTCACGTGTCACATACCCCACAGTCCAACGCGGCATCCAGGGACTTTCAATGTTCAGTTTAATCTGGATAGTAATAACGGCACCGATGAAAAAAGAAATCAACAGTACGATGCCAATGGAGTTTACCCCCAACTGTTCCAATTCATTCAGATATTGCCGGAAAAACATACGCATGCGCTCGGGACGGGAAAACGTGCGTCCCATCAGCATGAAATATCTTCCGACCGTTTTCAATGCTTTTATCATAACTCACACTATTTGTCTGCAAATGTACACTATTTCGGCTTATTTTTACTACATTTGCCGCAAAATAAGTATAATATGGAAGAAAGCAAGATGGTGCTCCGCACGGAAGACTTGGTGAAAAAATACGGTAAACGAACTGTGGTAAGCCATGTTTCCATCAATGTGAAGCAAGGTGAGATTGTCGGATTGCTCGGACCAAACGGTGCCGGCAAAACAACTTCGTTCTATATGACAGTAGGATTGATTACACCAAACGAAGGAAAAATTTTTCTGGACGACTTGGAAATAACGAATTATCCTGTCTACAAACGGGCTCAGACAGGTATTGGCTATCTTGCCCAAGAGGCTTCTGTCTTTCGCCAAATGAGTGTAGAGGACAATATTGCTTCGGTTCTTGAAATGACCAACAAGCCGAAAGACTATCAGAAGGATAAGCTGGAAAGTCTGATTGCAGAATTCCGCCTGCAAAAGGTGCGCAAAAATAAAGGTAACCAATTATCAGGAGGCGAGCGACGCCGTACTGAAATTGCACGCTGTCTGGCCATTGACCCGAAATTCATCATGCTTGACGAACCATTCGCGGGAGTAGACCCGATTGCCGTGGAAGATATCCAGCAAATTGTGTGGAAACTTAAAGATAAAAACATCGGTATCCTGATCACCGACCACAACGTACAGGAAACCCTCAGCATCACAGACCGCGCTTATCTGCTGTTTGAAGGAAAAATCCTGTTCCAAGGTACACCTGAAGAACTGGCCGAGAACCAGATTGTACGAGAAAAATACCTAAGCAACAGTTTTGTACTGCGCCGCAAGGATTTTCAATTGGAAAAATAACAGACCGCCCTGTATCCCCGTCCGCAAAAGAAGTAAAAGCAGAAGGTATGCATGACGAAAGGTTTCTATAAAAGGCCTCTATAAATGCCAGAAACAAACATTATCTTATAAAAAATCCCCGCTACATCAACGAGTTGCAGCGGGGATTTTTTATATTGCACAACGGAAGAACTCCGTTTTCCCAGTATCTCCGTATTCAGATATACCTTAAAAGCAAGTGGACTATTATTTCTGACGGATATAGATATTAATCGGTGTACCGGTCAAATTCCACTTTTCACGCATTTTATTTTCAAGGAAGCGTCTGTATGGCTCCTTTACATATTGCGGCAGATTGGCAAAATACACAAATGAAGGGACTTGTGTATTGGGCAACTGCGTGATGTATTTAATCTTGATGTATTTCCCTTTATTGGATGGTGGCGGATACGCTTCAATCAAAGGCAACATTTCCTCATTCAGACGAGCAGTCGGTATGCGCATTGTGCGGTTTTCATACACATTGCGTGCTTCTTCCAACACTTTCAGAATGCGCTGTTTCGTCAAAGCAGAAGCAAAAATAATGGGGAAGTCTACAAACGGAGCCAAACGAGAGCGGATAGCTTCTTCGAATGTCTTCTGCACCTTCACCGATTTGTCTTCTACCAAATCCCACTTATTGACAACCACTACTAAACCCTTCTGGTTCTTCTGAACCAAAGAGAAAATGTTCAAATCCTGACTCTCAATACCTCTGGTTGCATCCAACATCAAGATACATACGTCGGAACTTTCAATAGAGCGAATGGAACGGATGACAGAGTAATACTCCAAATCTTCACTCACCTTATTTTTCTTACGGATGCCCGCTGTATCAACCAGGTAAAAGTCAAAACCAAATTTATTGTAACGGGTATAAATTGAATCACGGGTAGTACCGGCAATTTCTGTAACAATATTACGATCTTCGCCAATAAACGCATTTACGATGGACGATTTACCTGCATTCGGACGGCCCACTACAGCAAAGCGAGGGATTTCCTCATCCAAGATTTCAGAAACTTCTTTTTTGAATTTACTGATAATCAAGTCCATCAAGTCACCTGTACCGCTACCTGAAAGTGCAGAAATACAATAAGGGTCACCCAAACCTAACTTATAGAATTCGGGAGCATTGTACTGCAACTCATTATTATCGGTTTTATTAGCCACCATAATCACAGGCTTCGTAGTGCGACGAAGAATAGAAGCCACCTGCATATCCAAATCCGTTACGCCGTTCATTACGTCAACAACGAAAAGAATTACGTCAGCTTCATCTACTGCCAGCAGAACCTGCTTACGGATTTCCTCTTCAAAAATATCATCCGAGTTTACAACCCATCCGCCAGTGTCGACCACTGAAAACTCACGGCCCAGCCATTCAGACTTGCCGTACTGTCTGTCACGGGTTGTACCCGCTTCTTCGTTTACAATCGCCCGACGGGTTTTCGTCAGACGGTTGAACAAGGTAGACTTACCCACATTGGGGCGTCCTACAATTGCAACTAAATTACTCATAGCTCAATTTCTTTTTCACGACTATCCCAGTCGCATGAATACTTTTAATCTAACTGATAACCGAAATTACGTAATTCTTTATCCGAACTGCGCCAATCTTTATCCACTTTCACATAGGTCTCAAGGAAAATCGTCTTACCAAAAAAGCGTTCCAGCTCACGACGAGCTTCAGTAGCCACTTTCTTCAGTGCTTTACCTTGCTTTCCAATGATAATGCCTTTCTGAGAATCGCGCTCCACGTAAATAATAGCACGAATCTGAATTTTCTTGGCTTCTTCCTTGAATTCTTCAACGGCCACTTCTACCGAATAAGGAATTTCTTTATCGTAATACAGCAAAATCTTTTCGCGAATGATTTCGTTCACAAAAAAACGAGCCGGTTTATCAGTCCATTGATCCTTTCCAAAATAAGGCGGACAATCTGGCAACAAATCTTTAATCCGCTTCATAATATAGTCCACATTAAACTTGGACGCTGCTGAAATCGGAATGATTTCTGCCTGAGGAAGCAACTCCTTCCATTCTTCAACCAACTGAACCAGTTTATCCTGGTCAGTAAGGTCAATCTTATTAATCAGCAAAAGTACAGGTACAGTCATCACACGCACCTTTGCCATAAACTCACTGTTCTTATCTGGTGTTTCTACTACATCCGTCACATAAAGCAAAACATCTGCGTCAGTCAATGCCGATGTGGAGAAATTCAACATAGACTCCTGCAACTTGTAATTGGGTTTCAATACCCCCGGAGTATCAGAGAAAACTATCTGCATCTCATCTGTATTATAAATACCCATAATACGATGACGAGTAGTTTGTGCCTTAAATGTGGCAATCGAAATTCGCTCGCCCACCAACGCATTCATTAATGTCGATTTTCCGACATTCGGATTTCCTACAATGTTTACAAAACCTGCTTTATGCATTTCTTCTCAATTTATCGGTTTAGACAAAAAAACGCATCGAATCGAAATAGGATGCGTTTTTAAGTATATTATTCCAGCCACTTAATGCTATTCTTTCTTGCCGTCATAACCCCATTTCACATACATAGCACCCCATGTAAAGCCTGCGCCAAATGCTGTGAAAATAATGTTATCACCTTTTTTGAGCTTATCTTCAAAATCCCAAATACACAAAGGAAGTGTACCGGCACTTGTATTACCGTAACGTTGAATATTGACCAGTACTTTATCCATAGGTACTTCCATGCGATGAGCCACAGCTTCAATAATACGTACGTTTGCCTGATGCGGAACAATCCAGTCAATATTATCCTTTGTCAGACCATTTTTTTCTGCCAATGCTACAGATACATCCGACATGCTAGAAACAGCATACTTAAATACTGTTCTACCTTCCTGATGCAAATAATGCATTTTATTATCTACAGTGAAATAAGAAGGAGGACATACCGATCCGCCTGCCTTCATGTGCAGGAAGGGAAGTCCCTTACCGTCCGTTCTCAAAATAGAATCCATGATACCTACATCCTCAGTTGTGGGCTCTACCATAAAAGCAGCTGCACCATCACCAAAAATAGGACAAGTAGCACGGTCTGTATAGTCTACCATCGATGACATTTTATCGGCACCGACAATAATAATTTTCTTATATCTTCCTGAGCGGATAAAATTAGCAGCCACTTCCATCAAATAAAGGAAACCGCTACAAGCAGCCTGCATATCAAAAGCAAACGCATTTTTCAAACCCAGTTTATCACAAAGAATAGAAGCTGTAGAAGGGAAGTGATAGTCAGGAGTAGTAGTAGCAACAACCACCAAATCAATATCGTCAGGATTGGCTCCAGTTTTTTTCATCAACTGCTTAGCCGCTTTACGCGCCATATAGGAACAACCCAGACCTTCTTCATTGAGGATACGTCTTTCCTTTACTCCGATACGAGTCATAATCCATTCATCGTTGGTATCCACCATTCTCGATAGCTCGTCATTTGTCAAGACATAATCGGGAACATAGCCAGCGACTCCTGTGATTACTGCATTTATTTTTTCCATCAAACCTATTTTTAATTAGCGATTCTATAATACGTAAAGCAGCCGGAGAGAAAACCCCTCAGGCTGTTTCAGTATGACTGTACTAATTATACAGCTGCTTCTTTTTCGATAGCGAGTTTACCTCTGTAGTAACCACATGCGCCACATACAGTGTGATAAACATGCCATTCACCGCAGTTCGGGCAAATAGCCAAAGTAGGAGCTACTGCCTTATCATGAGTTCTTCTCTTCGCAGTTCTTGTTTTTGATTGTCTTCTCTTAGGATGTGCCATTTTTCTAAAACTTTAATTATTATCTAATATTTTCTTTAATTCATTCCAACGAGGATCAATCTGTACTTCTTCCGCATCTTCATCCTCTATGGTTATATCATCATCTTCAAAATCATCAGCATTATCACTGTTTGCATCACGTTTCAGATGCTTGCTTAATTTGCTTGTCATAGCCTTATTGCATTTTCCCGGTGCATGAACATGCTTCATCGGAATAGCAAGTGCAATAAACTCATACATGAACCATGCTACATTGATTGCTCCCTCTTCTTCAGGAATAACAATCAAATTGTCACCTTCTTCAGCATATTCATGTCCGAACTTCACAACCAACCGATCTGTAGAAGTGACAGAAACCTCCATATCATCCAAACAACGATCACAAGGCACACAAACCGTACCATCCGTTTGGAAATTCAGTTCGAAAGAACGAGATGTTCTCTTAACTGACAATTGAACATTCACCTTTCCCTTCTGAACTTCAGGTCCATCAATATGGGCAAAATACTCGTTATCCAAAACAAACTCAAAATTCATAGAGTCTGCTTGCATACCTTTCAAGTCAATTTTGTATTTATCAAACTTTCCCAAAGCGTCTTTCTTTAAAATCGTTAGCTTACAATTCGGGCGACAAAGATACAAATAATTATCCTCATAACATACAAAATAGCAGTAAATATTCACATTTTTAATAGGTATTATCAAGATAAATGGTAAAAGAGATAAGATACAAGTTGATAAAGTGGTCGAAAGAGGCTATAATAAGCACCTGCAAAAGCAATAAACCTCTAGAAATTTAAATGATGAAACAAAAAAGTACGCAGCGTAAAACATAGCAAAACGAATCAGAGTAATGTTTCACTTTCACCCAAGTCACCCTGTTTGTCAACAACATACTGTGAAAGCTCGAACGCTCACAGCGAGAAGTCGTTTCACAGAAGTCCATCAGCAAATAAACATCAGTTTTCCTGCTACGTAAAAAAAATACCCAAAAATAAACTGAACCGAGAGGAAACCTTTCAATGTTTATCAGACAGAAGAAAAAAACTAAATAGGAGAAGGTGCTAATAGATACATACTGAAACAAAAAAGAGGGCATGCCTAAATATCAATAAGCCCAAAGAAAAACTCTTAATGTTCACCAAACCAGAGAAGTGCATTCAGAACCGTATTTACGGCTGCACATAGAAAAAAATACAT
>ERZ791889.112-NODE-112-length-67280-cov-22.787549_pt1 | contig 67280 bp, 59 predicted proteins | sample MGYA00510156_ERZ791889 | MGnify/ENA primary metagenome ERZ791889 (study PRJEB30046, sample SAMN00792108) | human gut metagenome | study: EMG produced TPA metagenomics assembly of the A metagenome-wide association study of gut microbiota in type 2...
TTTTGAGATACATCAAATTATACATCTGAAACGTTATCGTTTCTTTGATATTGGCAATGACCACTATTATTATGACGATTATGCCAATGAAACTGGCATGAATGAGGTGGCCGAACGTTCCTATATTCCGGCTCTCAATACGCTGATTGAGATGGTGAAGAATTCCGGTGGTGCCTTTAAGGTGGCTTTGTCTATCTCTGGTGTTGCTTTGGAACAACTCGAAATCCATGCTCCGGCTGTGATCGACCTCTTGCATCAGTTGAACGATACAGGTTGCTGCGAATTCCTCTGCGAACCTTATTCTCACGGATTGTCTTCACTTGCCAATGAGGAATGTTTCCGCGAAGACGTGCTTCGTCAGCGTGATAAGATGAAGCAAATGTTTGGCAAGGAACCGAAAGTGTTCCGTAACTCCAGCTTGATCTATTCTGACGAAATCGGTGCCATGGTAGCTGCTATGGGCTTCAAAGGTATGCTTACGGAAGGTGCTAAGCATGTGTTGGGATGGAAGAGCCCACACTATGTATATCACTGCAACCAGGCTCCCGACCTGAAGCTGTTGCTGAGAGATTTTAAATTGTCTGATGACATCAGCTTGCGGTTCTCTAACCCTGACTGGTCGGAATATCCGCTCTTTGCCGATAAATACATCAGCTGGATTGACTCTTTGCCGCAAGAGGAACAGGTAATCAATATCTTTATGGAATTGAGTGCTTTGGGTATGTTCCAACCGCTTTCTTCCAATATCCTTGAGTTCCTGAAGGCTTTGCCGGAGTGCGCAAAAGAAAAGGGTATCACTTTCTCTACTCCGACAGAGATTGTTACGAAACTGAAATCGGTATCTCAGCTTGATGTTCCTTATCCGATGTCATGGGTCGATGAAGAAAGAGATTGCAGTTGTTGGTTGGGTAATGTGATGCAGCGGGAGGCTTTCAACAAGTTGTATAGCATTGCTGAGCGTGTACACATGTGTGACGACCGCCGTATCAAGCAGGACTGGGATTATCTGCAAGCCAGCAACAATTTCCGCTTTATGACAACCAAGAACACGGGTATTTCGCTTAACAGAGGTATTTATGATTCTCCTTATGATGCCTTTACCAATTATATGAATATTTTGGGCGACTTCATCAGACGTGTGGATAGTCTGTTCCCGTCGGATGTGGATAGTGAAGAACTGAACTCTCTGCTTACTACCATCAAGAATCAAGGAGATGAAATCACCGAACTGGAAAAGGAAGTTGCTAAGTTGAGAGCCAAGGTGGCTAAGGATGCAGCCGCTAAGAAAACTGCAGCAGCTAAAAAAACAACAGTCAAGAAGACCAAGAGTGAATAGGCTTATTGGCTGATGTTTTGGAAGAGTAATCGTTGAGAATCTTCCGCTTAAAGTATAATAAACCCCTGTCATAGTTTGCTGTGGCAGGGGTTTTTTCTTTGCTGTTATGCTACACCCTTACACTCTTTCTGTTTTCTCGTATCGTTCAGTACATCCCATCCAGATGGTTTCACTGTTTTCTCAGTCGTAGTGCTCCTTTTTCGGGGCAGAACAGTTGTGTCTTTTTGGCATAGTCATTGATATAAAAAAAAGCGAGAGGGCATATGAACTATACCCTCTCGCCCTATGATGGAGGCCTTACGCCTTGTTTCTATGCGATTACTGGTTCTGTCTTGTACCAAAGTTGGTAGAGATCACTTCCAGTTTCAATTTGTATTTGTTGCGCTCTTCTTCGGTGGCAGCTTCCGTTCCATTCGAACCACCCTTCAGGCGAGCATAACTCGGTTTCAAATCATGCTGAATACTGATAACCTGGCTGGATGTCTGGCCGTAATAGCCATTGTTTCCAGACGAATCTTTGGTCACCAATACCGGAATCAGTACCACCTTGTTCCAGTCGCTGTACTTTTCCCAGTCCTTGATATTATCCACGGTTTTGTTTGTTGTTTTGCCTTCAGCATCCGTGATTTCCAGCGTGATTTTCTCTCCGTTGGCCAGCTTCTTTTCTGCAGCCTCCCTTTCGCCGTCAGCAAGACAATGGTTAATCAGTTTCGTAATGTTGTTGTATGTATATTCCGTAAACCCGGTCGAGTAGGAAGAATAGTCGAACAATACAGAAGTAACCCCGTCGCTAAGCTGGTTCTTCTTGAAGAATTCATCTTTGTTCTTTTTTCTAATCAACAACACGCTCTTCGGTACTTCCATACCAAACTTCTTATCATTCGTCTGGTTGTAGATAGGAATGCTCAGTTTTACCGCATTCAGCGTATCTCCCTGAAGTTGTTCTGCGATCTCGCTCACCGGTAAAGTGATCTGTGTGAAAATACCGGCCGGACTTTTCAGATACGTACATTCTTTGTTATTGATGCAGTTTTGTATGGCTTCCTTGTCATTCAGCAGTTGGTTTGCCTGAATCACCTCACGAGTGGAGTTAAACATACGATAAGCAAAATACGTAGAGTCTTTCGCCTCTTTGTCTCCCTTATCTATAACCTTCTTTTTCAGCTTAAGACCCGTAACAGAGTCTACTGCATAACACTTATAAACCACGTTCATCTGAACCTGGTTGATATACAGAATGGTACCGTCACCGTAATTGCTCTTTACGTAGATTCCTTTAAAAATGTCGCGGAATACTTTGTTGTCAAAGTTGGTTCCTGCTTCATTGGCTGCCTGAATGATTGCCGCACCGATACGTTTGGCAGCATCATCTTCAAATGATATATGTACACTGGGCACATACGTACTCAAGTTGCGGATAGAGTCGCTTACCGAAACATCTACAGCTGTATATCCTTTCGTTCCCAGGAGTCCTTTGGAAGCATCGTAGTATTCTTCCGGCTTGATGTCCGTGTAATATGCATTCTTTTGCTCCAGGTTTTTATTCAGCTCATATATGCTCAAGCGGGAAGCAGTCAGTGAGTCGCCAAAATAACTGTTGTACCACAAATACATTTCGATGGTGTGGATATTGCCGATTACCTTGTTGTGCGAGTCCTTGATGAACGTGATGTCTTTCTTATCCTCTTCGTTCGCATCCTCGCCTACCATGATCCGGGTCGGTTTTTTATTGCTGTCGAAAGCCGTACCGTTGTACACACCCGGAAAGGTCATACCTTTCGGACAGTTCAGTTCGGCTAAAAAACCAGCCTGGTAGGTACCGAATGTTTCGTCTGTGAACTTACCTACATAACCCACGTTGCTCATGGCATAAATCTGGCCGGTGTGCACAGATTCTGTAGTTACATCAAACGTAGTAAGTTTTCCGTTGATGCTCTGGTCACTTCCCGGAAACATTCCCAAACCTAATCCTGCAGTATTGTCGTCACAACTGAACAAAGCTGTAGTCAGTAGAGCGAGTAGGGCATATTTTGCTTTCATGATTGTTGTTTCTAATATAATGGTTATTCATTGCCTTTATTGGCTGTTTCCCATACCAGGTCGTAGAATTCATTGCAAGCATCTGCATAGTTGTCCGGTTCCTGATAGTCAAGAACTAATTTGCCTGACTGACGAGCATATTCCATCACAGCTTCATCTACATTCTTGCTGTTTTGAATCACACCGTCAGAATAGTCTACGGCCAGCTTGCACAGATCTGTATAGTTCATCGGTGGAACCAGCTTGTCTACATCTTTCGGGGAGATACCTTTCAGCAATAATTTGGTTGCAAAATCGTCACTTAAGTTGTTTTTGAAATCATCCTCATAGAGAGAGAAGACCACCTTGGCGTCGCGGAACGACGGTTCATCTTTATATGCTTTCTTGATATAAAGAGGAGCCAGCGCCGACATCCAGCCATGGCAGTGGATCACATCCGGACACCAGCGGAGTTTCTTGACTGTTTCCAATACACCGCGTGCGTAAAAGATGGCACGGCTGTCGTTGTCGTCATATTCCACTCCGTTTTCGTCTACCGTCTGCAGGCGGTTTTGGAAATAATCGTCGTTGTCGATGAAGTATACCTGCATGCGGGCTGCCTGGATAGAAGCAACCTTGATGATAAGCGGATGATCCGTATCGTCAATGATTAAGTTCATGCCAGACAGGCGTATCACTTCGTGCAGCTGATTTCTGCGTTCGTTGATGTTTCCCCATTTGGGCATGAAGGTTCTGATTTCGCGGCCTTTTTCTTGTATAGCCTGTGGAAGGTATCTACCAGCATTGGCCATTTCGGATTCTGAAACGTAGGGTGTAATCTCTTGAGTTATAAATAAAACCTTATTTGCTTTTGTCATATCAACAATAGTTCTCTTTAATATTCTGCAAAGATACGAAAAAAAATACACATTAAATAAGATATTCTTTCTTTATGTGGCAAATATTAGTTTATTTTGCAGAGTTTTTGCAAACGAGTAAAACATAAATCAATTGACGAAAATGAAAATAGTGCATACCATTAAGGACTTACAGGCTGAATTGTCAGTTCTGAGAGCCCAAGGTAAAACAGTAGGACTGGTTCCTACAATGGGAGCTTTACATGCAGGACATGCTTCTTTGGTAAAGCGCAGTGTAAGTGAGAATGGTGTAACCGTGGTTAGTGTTTTTGTAAATCCTACGCAGTTTAATGATAAAAACGATTTAGAGAAGTATCCGCGTACGCTGGATGCTGACTGCTGTCTGTTGGATGAATGTGGAGCTACATTGGTTTTTGCTCCTTCTGTAAATGAAATGTATCCGGAGCCGGATACCCGTCAATTTAGCTATGCTCCTTTGGATACGGTGATGGAGGGTGCTTTCCGCCCCGGTCATTTTAATGGAGTTTGTCAGATTGTAAGTAAGTTGTTTGATGCCGTTACACCCGATAAGGCTTATTTCGGTGAAAAAGATTTCCAGCAACTGGCCATTATCCGCGAGATGGTGCGTCAGATGAATTATACATTGCAAATTGTAGGTTGCCCCATCGTTCGTGAAGAAGACGGTTTGGCTCTGAGCAGCCGCAACAAGCGTTTGTCTGATGAGGAACGTCAGCAGGCGCTGGCTATTTCCAAAACGCTGTTCGACAGCCGCACTTTCGCTGCTTCTCACACGGTTGCCGAGACTCAGAAAATGGTAGAGGATGCTATCGCTGCAGCTCCGGGACTTCGTCTGGAGTATTTCGAACTGGTAGATGGCAATACGCTGCAGAAGATTGAAAACTGGGAAGATACGTCGTATGCAGTGGGATGTATCACAGTGTTCTGCGGAGAAGTCAGATTGATTGATAACATTAAATATAAAGAATAACTAAACAAAAAAAAGACGAAACCTTATGATGATTGAAGTGTTGAAGTCGAAGATTCACTGTGCACGCGTCACGGAGGCAAATTTGAACTACATGGGTAGTATCACCATTGATGAAGACCTGATGAACGCTGCCAACATGATTGCCGGTGAAAAAGTTGCGATTGTTGACAACAACAACGGAGAACGCTTTGAAACCTACATTATCAAGGGCGAGCGCGGTTCTGGCAAGATTTGTCTGAACGGTGCAGCGGCACGTAAAGTGCAGCCGGATGATATTGTCATTATCATGTCGTATGCGTTGATGGATTTTGAAGAAGCCAAGTCGTTTAAACCGACCGTCATTTTCCCCGATCCGGCGACCAACCAGGTAGTGAAGTAAAAAGCACGCAGATACTTGCTGTTAAAAGAAATCCCCGTTTGCCCATGAGGCACAACGGGGATTTCTTTTTTTCATTTCTTTGTCCGGGCTTTCTCAGGATGCTTTCATGCAAGGCATTTTAGCTTGTCAGCCCGGCGTTTCGCAAGCTCTGTTATTGAGCTTGCGATTTCAGTTGCTCGTGCATGGATGCAGCCGCTTTTCTTCCGTCGCCCATAGCGAGGATAACTGTTGCACCGCCGCGCACGATGTCGCCTCCTGCGAAGATCATCGGGATAGACGATTCCATATTTTCGTTTACGGCAATAGTACCCTTACGTCCCAGTTCCAGACCTTTGATAGAGCTGGGTACAATCGGGTTGGGAGATACGCCGATGCTCACGATGGCCAGATCGATGTCGATGGTTTCCGTTGCTCCGGGGATAGCTACAGGACTGCGTCGTCCCGATGCATCCGGTTCGCCCAGTTCCATTTTCTGCAGCACCACCTGTTTCACACGTCCCTGTTCGTCGGCGATATACTTAATTGGATTGTGTAGAGTCAGGAATTCCACACCCTCTTCTTTGGCATGCTTCACCTCTTCCAGGCGGGCAGGCATTTCCTCTTCCGAACGGCGGTAGATAATCATGGCCCGTTCTGCACCCAAGCGTTTCGCTGTACGTACAGAGTCCATAGCCGTATTTCCGCCGCCGATGACAGCCACGTTCTTGCCGAAGGCTACTGGGGTGTCAGAGTCTTCGCTGGCAGCGTCCATCAGGTTGACACGAGTCAGGTACTCATTGGACGACATGATGTTGATTGAGTTTTCACCGGGGATGTTCATGAAGTTGGGCAAGCCTGCACCGGAAGCCACAAAGATACCTTTGAAACCATCTTCCTTCAAGTCTTCCACGCTGATAGTCTTGCCTACGATGCAGTCTTTAACAAACTGTACGCCCATCTGAGCCAGGTTGTCAATTTCCACATCTACAATTTTGTTGGGCAGACGGAATTCAGGAATACCATATTTCAGTACCCCGCCAATCTCGTGGAGCGCTTCAAACACCGTTACGTCATAGCCATATTTTGCCATATCACCGGCAAACGACAGTCCAGCAGGTCCCGAACCGATGACAGCCACCTTGATGCCATTCTTTTCGGCAATGACCGGAGTCGAAATCTCGCCGCTTTCACGTTCATAATCGGCTGCAAAGCGTTCCAGGTAGCCGATGGCAACAGGCTTTTCATTCATTTTCAGGTGAATACATTTAGATTCACATTGTTTTTCCTGCGGACATACACGGCCGCAGACTGCAGGCAGTGCACTGGTTTCTTTCAGTGTTTTGGCCGCTTCGAGGAATTCACCCCGTTCGATGTTCTTGATAAAGCGCGGAATATCAATGCCTACCGGACAACCTTCCGTACATCCCGGGTTGGCACAGTCGAGGCAGCGTTTAGCCTCTGTGATAGCCTGTTCTGCTGTCAGTCCCTTGTTCACCTCTTCCTTGCGGCTGTGAGAACGATATTCGGCATCAAGCTCGTTCATTTCCACACGCTGAATGGCCGTACGTTCTTTCGGTTTCATCGATTTTCTCAATTCCACACGCCAAGCTGCGTTGCGGCTCTTCTCATCCTCTTCTTTCGTTGCTTCACAGGTATGTTCCAACTTGTGCATTTCTTCGCGTTCAATGTTTTTGAATGCACCCATGCGCTTCAGCATTTCGTCAAAGTCCACTTGGTGACCGTCGAATTCCGGACCGTCCACGCAAACGAACTTCGTCTTGCCACCTACTGTGATGCGGCATGCTCCACACATACCCGTACCGTCGACCATGATTGTATTCAGCGATACGTCTGTCGGAATTTCGTATTTTTTTGTCAGCAGGCAGACGAATTTCATCATGATAGCCGGACCGATAGCGAAACACTTGTCCACTTTCTCCCGCTTGATAACATCCTCTACACCTTCCGTTACCAAACCTTTGCGTCCATATGAACCATCGTCTGTCATGATAATGACCTCATCAGAACTTTCACGCATTTCCTTTTCCAAGATAATCAGGTCCTTGCTGCGACCCGCCAATACCGTAATGACGCGGTTTCCGGCCGCTTTCAGTGCCTGTACGATAGGCAGCATCGGAGCCACACCGACACCACCACCGGCGCAAACCACCGTACCGAAGTTTTCGATGTGTGTAGCTTGTCCCAACGGACCTACCACGTCGGTGATATAGTCCCCTTCGTTCAATTCACAGAGTCTTGTAGATGAAAGACCCACTTCTTGCACCACCAGCGTGATTGTTCCTTTTTTGGTATCAGAACCGGCAATAGTCAGCGGCATACGTTCTCCCTTTTCACCTACGCGTACAATGACAAAGTGTCCTGCTTTGCGGGATTTGGCAATCAGAGGAGCTTCAATTTCAAATCTGAATACTTTTTCAGAAAAGCGTTCTTTTCTAATGATTTTGTTCATTATCTTATCGTTTTGTTGTTTTTTTATTACGTAGTAGCTATCAGAATGATATTTAATTCAACAAAGATACGGCTATTTTGCGAATTATTAAAAAGAAAAGCCACTCTTTTGCGGAGTGGCTTTTCTTTCGTTATCAATTGATTAGTCGATCAGGTCGAAACCGCAATAGGGAACCAGTGCCTTCGGTATTCTGATGCCTTCAGGCGTTTGGTTGTTTTCGAGCAGAGCAGCCACGATGCGGGGCAGCGCCAGGGCCGAACCGTTCAGTGTGTGGCAAAGTTCTGTCTTCTTGTTGGCATTGCGGTAGCGGCATTTCAGGCGGTTGGCCTGATAAGTGTCGAAATTGGATACAGAACTTACTTCCAGCCAGCGTTTCTGAGCTTCCGAATATACCTCGAAGTCGAAGCACAACGCAGCTGTGAAGCTCATGTCACCTCCGCAAAGGCGAAGAATGCGGTAGGGGAGTTCCAGCTTTTGCAGCAGACCTTCCACGTGATCGAGCATTTCCTTATGAGATTCTTTGGAGTGTTCCGGTGTATCGATGCGCACCAGTTCTACTTTAGAGAATTCGTGCAGGCGGTTCAAGCCACGTACATCCTTACCGTATGAACCCGCTTCACGACGGAAACACTGTGTGTAGGCACAGTTCTTGATAGGCAACTGCTTTTCTTCCAGGATGACATCACGGTAGATGTTGGTCACCGGCACTTCAGCAGTCGGAATCAAGTACAGGTCGTCCACTTCGCAGTGATACATCTGTCCTTCTTTGTCGGGCAGCTGGCCTGTGCCGTAGCCTGAAGCAGCATTCACTACTGTGGGCGGCATGATTTCCGTGTAGCCTGATTTGCGGGCTTCGTCTAGGAAGAAATTAATCAAGGCGCGTTGAAGCTGTGCACCCTTTCCTTTGTATACCGGGAATCCCGCACCGGTGATTTTCACACCCAGGTCAAAATCGATCAAGTCATATTTCTTGGCCAGTTCCCAGTGGGGGAGTGCATCCTTGGGAAGTTCCGTTTCCATGCCTCCCATTTTTTCAACCACGTTGTCGTCAGCGCCTACACCTTCGGGAACTTCATCATACGGAATGTTGGGAACAGTATAAAGGATGTTTTGCATGTCGGTAGCTGCCTGTGTCATAACAGCATCCAGCTCCTTGTTAACTTCCTTCAGTTCGGCAACGCGGTTGCGTGCAGATTCCGCTTCTTCTTTTTTGCCTTCTTTCATCAGCTGTCCGATGGTGCGTGAGAGGGAGTTGACTTCCGCCAGATTTTTATCTAGTTGATTCTGAGTGTTGCGTCTCGTGTCGTTCAGAGCAATGACTTGCTCAATGGTTTCTTTGGCATTTTTGAAATGCTTCTTTTCCAGACCGCGGAGCACCGCGTCTGTATTTTCAGTGATTTGTTTAATGGTAAGCATATCTATACTTTTTATATAACTATCGTTTAATCAATGCAAAGATAAGGAAAAAACGGACAACCAAGCAATGAAAAAAGAGATAAAAAAGAAAGGGAAATATAATCTGCAGATTACATTTCCCTTTTCTTTTATTCTTTTTGCAATTATGCTTCAGTTGCAGGAACTACAGAAACATATCTTCTGTCTTCTCTTCCTACTTTGAACTTAACTGTACCATCTACTAAAGCGAAAAGAGTGTGGTCTTTACCCATGCCGATGTTTTCACCCGGGTGGAATTCAGTACCTCTTTGACGAACGATGATGTTACCTGCTTTGCAAGCTTCGCCACCAAATATCTTAACGCCTAATCTCTTACTTTGTGATTCGCGGCCGTTCTTAGAACTACCGACACCTTTCTTATGTGCCATTTCTTCTTACTTTTTTAAATTGATTAAGCTACTACTTCTGTGATTGTTAACTCAGTAAACTGTTGACGGTGACCGTTCAATTTTCTGTAACCTTTTCTTCTTTTCTTGTGGAAAACAAGAACTTTGTCACCCTTAACCAGATTTGAAACAACTTGGCAAACCACTTTAGCGCCTTCTACTACAGGAGCACCTACTGTGATGTTACCATCTTTGTCTACCAAAAGAACTTTTTCAAATTCTACTGTTGCGCCGTTTTCTGCACCTTGGATGTGGTGAACGAACAACTTCTTGCCAGCTTCTGCTTTGAATTGCTGACCGTTAATTTCTACAATTGCGTACATCTTATAAATAATGTATAAGTTAGCTCCGTCGGGTGGTCTTTAATCACTTAGAGAACACTTAATTTAACCCGTTTCGGAATAATCGGGCACAAAATTACTACTTTTATTTATTCTTGCCAAATGTTTCCCTCTCTTTTTTAGCTATTTTTATCTGATAATAAGGCTGGTCGATGAATTAGCCACTAATTTTGTTATTTTAAATGATATCCAAGTAGGCCCGATGTCGCTCTTTTTTCATTTTTCATTATCTTTGCACGCAAATTAGCGAACAATAAACAAAACAATACACTAACTTTTTTAAAAATCCAAATCAGATGAAGCAGGATATGATTGTCATTCTTGACCTCGGTAGTCATGAGAATACGGTGGTGGCTCGCGCTATCCGTGCATTAGGTGTATATAGTGAGATTTACCCTCACGATATCACAGTGGAAGAACTGAAGGCATTGCCCAATGTGAAGGGTGTTATTATCAACGGGGGACCGAACAACGTTATCGACGGTGTGGAAATCGACGTAAATCCGGGTATTTATGAGCTGGGTATTCCTGTAATGGCTGCCGGACATGATAAGGCTACTTGCGATGTGAAGCTGGCTGCCTTTACCGATGATATGGAAGCTGTGAAGGATGCTGTGAAGTCGTTTGTGCTCGACACTTGCAAGGCCGATACCAACTGGAACATGAAGAATTTCGTAGCCGACCAGATTGAACTCGTTCGCCGTCAGGTTGGTGATAAGAAAGTGTTGTTGGCTCTGTCGGGTGGTGTAGACAGCTCTGTAGTGGCTGCTTTGCTGCTGAAGGCTATCGGTGATAATTTGGTATGTGTGCATGTCAATCATGGTCTGATGCGTAAGGGTGAGTCGGAAGACGTAGTAGAAGTGTTCCGCAACCAGCTGAATGCAAACCTGATTTACTGTGATGTAACTGAACGTTTCTTGACCAAACTGGCTGGAGTGGCCGATCCGGAACAGAAACGCAAGATTATCGGCGGTGAGTTTATCCGTGTATTTGAAGAAGAAGCACGCAAGCTGAACGGTATCGACTTCTTGGGTCAGGGCACTATCTATCCGGATATCGTGGAAAGCGGTACAAAGACTGCCAAGATGGTGAAATCACACCACAATGTAGGTGGTCTGCCCGAAGACTTACAGTTTGAACTGGTAGAGCCTTTGCGTCAGCTGTTCAAGGATGAAGTACGTGCTTGCGGTCTGGAACTGGGTTTGCCGTATGAAATGGTTTACCGTCAGCCGTTCCCGGGTCCCGGTTTGGGCGTGCGCTGCTTAGGTGCCATCACACGCGACCGTTTGGAAGCTGTGCGTGAATCGGATGCTATTTTGCGCGAAGAATTCCAGAAGGCAGGACTCGATAAGAAAGTTTGGCAGTATTTCACTGTGGTGCCCGATTTCAAGTCAGTTGGTGTACGTGACAATGCCCGTTCGTTCGACTGGCCAGTCATTATCCGTGCCGTGAACACAGTTGATGCTATGACAGCTACTATCGAACCGTTGGATTGGCCTGTCTTGATGAAGATTACTGACCGTATTCTAAAAGAAGTGAAGAATGTCAATCGTGTTTGCTACGACCTGTCTCCGAAGCCAAATGCAACCATTGAATGGGAATAAGATTGGATTCGCATGTGGTGGCATCTCCTTTCTGGCTTAGAGAGAAGGTGCAGCCATGACAAAATAGAAAAAAACACCCCTGCCACAGATAACTGAGGCAGGGGTGTTTTTTTGATCAAAAGCGCGTTTTGATATTCTCTTTTTATTTGCTTTGCATCAGTAGCATAATCAGCGGCAGGAAGTCTTTCAATTCCACCCGTAGCTGCTTCAGTGTCTGTCCGATACGGTAATTCACCGTTTGCGGTGAAATGTTCAGCTTAAGTGCAATCTCCTTGTGGGTGAGGTGCTGCTTGCGGTTCATTTCAAATACCTGCCGGAACTCAGCCGGAACTTTCGACATCGCCTGGTGGTAGGCAACCATAATTTCTCGGTTGAGGAAGGTGTCAGGGTCCTCAAACTCTTCTTCAAATGCATCAATAATTTCCTGGTGCACTCTCCGTTTGATGTCGTCGTGTGTGAGCAGGTTTAGTGATTTATTTTTGACTGTGGTAAACAGCAAGCTTTTCAAAGACAACTCCGGATTAATCTTATCCTTGTTTTCCCATAGCCACAACATGGTGTCTTGCACTATTTCTTCGGCTTCGGCAAAAGAGACGAATTGAGCGCTGAAAGCACACAGCCCCTTGTAATAAAATCTGTACAGCTTTTCAAAAGCTTCCTGGTTGCCAGATTTCAAAGTCTGAATAGTATAAGCGAGATTATCCATTAGTTTTTTTATAAGAAGACAAATTTAGTCATTTTTTTTGTTATTCAAAACGTTTGCTCCCTTCGACTTATAGATTTTTACAGTTTGTGGTGCAGGATTGTTCTTGCATTCTTGTTTTCGAGTGAAACAGGCTGTTTTTTTCCAAGTACTGTTATCGGTGTGTTTATCTTCGTGAATAAATATTCGTTTATCATATTTATTACTTTTTTTATTAGTATATTTGGTCGCTCATTTGTATTTATATTAAAGCGTATCTTAAGATTCAGGTGAGAGATGCGTTGGTTAAGGAATATTTTAACATGGAAGAAATACAATTACTGTCTTATTTGAATGGTGACCTTTCCGAACTAGAGGCACTTGAAGTAGAAGAGTGGGTGGCTCAGTCGGAAGAGAATCGTCGTCGTTTAAAGCAGGTTTATTATACTGCCCAATTGGCCAAATGTGCAGATGCCTACGAGCGGGCCGATGTGGAAGCTGCTTTGCTGAAATTCCGCAAACAAGTGGCAAGCCATGCAGATTCTTCTCACCCTCAGCAGCCGGCTATCCAGCAGCCGTTGTCTTGGTGGAAGCGTTATGGTGTAGCTGTAGCCGCATTCTTCTCCGGGCTGATTTTGGCATCCGGTGTTTTGCTTAGCCTTTATGATTCTGCATCTTCCTCCACTTTTCAAACCAGTACTTTGCCCGGACAACGTGCTCGGGTAGTCTTGCCCGATGGCACAGGTGTGTGGCTCAATTCTTCTACGGAATTAACCTATAAGTCGGGTGGTCTGTTCAGCAAGCGCGAAGCTCATCTGGAGGGGGAAGCCTACTTTGAAGTGAAAAGAAACCTTGTCAAGCCTTTTGTGGTCAACAGTTACGGTGTGCTGACAGAAGTGCTGGGTACCAAGTTTAATGTCCGTGCCCGCCGGAGTGAACCGCAGGTAGTCACCACTTTGTTTCAAGGTCGTGTGCAGATGCACACCGATGAGGCCGATGAAGATGGACTTCAACTTTCTCCGGGACAGACATTGTCTGTAGACAAAACCACGAAGCAAACCGAATTATATGCTTTCAACCATCCCGAAGATGTGCTGTTGTGGATTAAAGGAGAACTGCACTTTGAAAACAAATCGTTGGATGAAATCATGGAATGTCTTTCCAAAGTATATAATGTCAAAGTGGCCTTCAAAAATCCCTCTTTGAAGGATGAGCGCTTCACTTGTACCTTCAAAACAGACGCGTCCTTGGAGAAGATTCTTTCCACACTTTCGCTGACCCGTCATTTCCAATATGAGGTTGTGGAGAATCAGGTGATCATTCGTCCGATGAAGTGAAAATCAATCTGTACTATTGCCTGATTTCTTTTTAATTTTGGGAATGTTGTTCTTCGGGGGAGTATACTACTCCCCCGAAGCAAAAAGCAATACAGTATAAATAATGGGGATACTTATTGTTCATACAGTATACATTTTGATATTTCAATATCTATTTCTTAAAGATACTAACATATCCTGTTTCACAATCTATGCCCAATAATATATTATTTTGATATAATATGTCAATCAAATAATACAATTCTTGGTCTGATAAAGAAATCGATAATGTTTCATATTCATTAAAGCAAGAAGATAGTAAATTGTCTACATTGCCTTTGAATATTGAATCTATTTTAGGTGCTGCTGTAACTCTTTTATCTTTAATTTCTGAATAGGTGATACTATCTATATTCAATACTTCATTCTTTTTCAATGCATTTTGTAACTTGTCATGATACTTTTCTTTTAAATAATAAAGTTCGTCTTTGACAACTACTCGAAAAATACTATCCTGATATTGTACATTTAAAACTGCGAATGAGTAATCCATACAATATTGGGTATAAAACTTTTCCATAATTAGTTTTTCTTTTTCTCGCACTTTTATATCTATATAAACAAAGAGTGTTAAAATTATCACAGCAAGTATTAATACTTTTGTCCAAATATTCTTCGGGTATTTCATGTTGACTATTATGATTTATTTTTAAAATTATCTTATTAATATAAACATAAGCGAATTATTATTCACTTAATTTGAATTTTGAAAGAAATAAATAGTATCTTCCTGATGTTTTTCTAAATGTTGCTGTATATCTCGTGGAAGCCAATCTCTAGGTGAATGTTGACGGTATAATTTATCTTTTACAAATTGGACTATATTATTGCTATCATCGGCCATTAAAACACCATTGTTTAAAACTCTTCCACCTAAATCTATTCCTATTGGTATTTGCTTAATATATTCGTTATTCTTGTTTTTTAAAACGAGAACTGAAGTAACTCGTAAATCATAGCAAGATGTAGAATTAATAGGGTGAAGATTATTGATAATATTTACATATTGATGTACAATTGAAGAATCTGAAATTTTTAAATATTTACATTCGTCCATATTGATTACATCATCATAGTCACAGATTGCGTTCACAAAAATAATATTTGTGTCTATATACCAGAATTTGATATAGTTTACTTCATCTGGGTTAATATAATTGCTACTTCCTCGTCTTGCGCATGAAGAATTCATAGTGATCACAACAAGCAAAATGATGCATTTTATCACAATACTATGGTTCAGAAGTCCATATATTTTTTCTCTTTTCATATTTCACAACCTATTGGCGGAATTAAATTATAAAAGATTTATGTTTAAAAAGTTGTGCATATTGTTGATATTTCAAATTAAAGGTGACCAAACTTTTAATAGACAATTATCGTATGCACAACTTATATGCAATATTCGCAAAATTACTGAACATATGCAAGCAAATTGCCGACAATACAATGACAGGCGTAAAACAACTTCCTCCCTATGTAATTTCTCTTAAAAAACTCTATTGTATTTATCTTTATACTTTTCCTTTCAACAATACAAATAGTAGAAATTCCGTCACCATTTTTAGCCTAGACTTACTTCCATTTGAAAAATCGAGCCGTTCTTTCTTCTTTATCATCAATACCGGCATTGTAGAATATTCGTGATTGAAAGGGGGTATTTGTATGCATAAAATTTACTCCACCTTTATCACAATGCATCAGTCTATACTTTTGATCAACTCCGTTAATCTTCAGGAAGCAAAAAGTGGAATCACAAAACAGTCGGTACATTGACATCCAAGTGTCCGAAGTAGGAAGTTTTTGAGTAAAAGCATACGGACGGTCAATAATATATTTCAAATAAATATATTTACCGGATGGTATTGTTACAGGCAAATCTGTAGTCAGTTTGAGTTCCAAAGTATCATTTCCGTTTAGGATAGCAAATTGTTTTTTGATAGATCCATCAGACAAAGTCATAGCGGAATCGGTCAGGTTTTTGAAAAATATATCACCATATATGGTATCTGTATATTGATTAAACTTGTCAACTTCTAAATCGTAGAGTTTGTTAGCATATTGCTGATTAACGATAAGTTTGTAGGAAGTTAAGACTATTAAAGCTGATTTCCCATAGGGTTTGCCACCTGAAAAGTAAGGCCATAGCTTTGAAATTTCATAACGTAATGGAATATGATAATCTGAAAGTCCAATTACTTGCGGAATATCAACTTTGATGAAAACTTCTTGATCTTCGAATTTTTTGCAGGCGAATAGCCAATAACATGAATCAACCAAGAACAGGTTTTCATTAAATAATGAATCTTTTACCACATTCTGTTTCCAAAGATCCGTTCTTGATAACTCCGGTTCATCCAATTCAATGAAACAGAGATAATGCCCTTTCAGTTGAATAACTTTTGATGGCAATTCTGCATAGGATGAAGCAGGAGAGTCTGATTGCATAATTGTATATATCACACTCGAATCATTAGACACAACTTCATACACTTCAATATAGGGAGTGGATGTCAAATAACCGCTATCCAGCAACAATTCAACCTGCCGTGTGATACGTTGTTTAATATCTTCCGGCGTTTTTTGGGGTAACGTACAACTCCCCAATGCAATAAGCAATACAGTGTAAATAAACTTTCTCATATCAATTCGATTTTATACTTTTATAAGCACTATGGAATATGCAACCATAAAGTAATCTATAACTGATATACGTATTCTCTGTATTCAGAATATGCATATAAATTATTATTCTTTATATAATAATCGACAATTAAATCAGTTGTCATTTCTTTTATAATTTCTCCTTTTGTATTAATTGTTCTTATATTTGTTTCCTCTAAAACAAGCATATTGTTGTTATCTATTTGATAAAATCCAATAATTGGGCTCGTTAAATCAATGGGTTTGATAGTAAGATTGTTATAGTCTATTAAATATAAACATTGTCCCAAATAAAGAAGCACAATCTTTTTTCCACTCCAGAAACAAACAGATATTTCGTCTGGTGTTAAATCACAACTAAACGAAAGAACTATTTTTTTTTCGCCTGTGATTGAATTATAGAAGATATAACAATAGTAATAGTCACCATAAGTATCTTCTAATTCTAAGATTTGACTATTATCTAAGTTATTTAAGAATGTTCTTTGTTCTGGAAAAGTACGAAAAAAGAACTCTTTTACACGATAATTATCTACGATTATATTCATTGTTATCTACCTCCAAATAGTTCTATTGTAATATTCCTCTTTTTTTCTTTTTAGGAAGTTATCCAGATGAGGCGGAGGAATAAACAATACCACATAGTATATAGAAATATTAGTCTTCAACAATTAGATGAGTAGCCGGATTAAAAACCCACCCCGTTAATCCTGCATGTTCGATAGTTTCTTTTAAGCGTTCACTTACATAAGTATTTCCATCAAGAAATCCGATGGTAAAAAAATCATATTTAGGAAAATCATGACTCATAACTATTTTTTTTCCATTAATGTTTCCGAAGATTCCATCTTGTTCGAGTTTATTTCTTCTTTCCCAATATTCTTTCTCAGATTTAATGTAGAATTCATCAGAACAGGAATCATCATCGTAATTAAAAACATAAAAAGAAGTCTTTTCATAATTCACATATTTAGCACATCTTTCACCTCGAAAAAAAAGAAAATATTCATACTTGATTTTTCTTTTATAAAGTCCCAACGGATAAAACTTATGAGCACACAAATTAAACTGTTCAAGGGTAAGTTTAGCTTTAGGACTTACTATCTGCATTCTACTACAAAACCCGTCACTGACAAAATCTGTTAGTTTGGCACATCCAGCAAGCTTGACACCATCAAGATTCGGAATATAATTAGGAAATGAATCCCAATAATCATACAGACTGAACAAAGAATCTGGAGCTTCTTCGTTATATCCTTTTATGAAATCATACGCTTGTGGGTAATCACGTCCAACAAGAGTTTCTTCTAAACTGTCTTTTACAATGAAATAGTTCATAGTACTTCATGTTTTTATGATGTTTATAAATTACAAGTAATTTTGAAGGCTAATTCAAATACGTACGTTGAATCATTTCTCTTTTTTTTCTTTCGTACATTTTTTTCTCCACTTTATTTTCTATTTTTTCTCTTTCAGCATCTGTTCTATTATTCCATTCGTTGTACCAGAACCTTGTATTTTGATATATGTTTTCATCTTTATCATATATGTAAGGAAGATATATCATTGTCAATTTCTGATTTAATGGATTGAATACCTCAATTTCATAGTTCCCAATATCTTGAAACATAATCTGGTACCCTGTTTTTTCTTCGTTTATATTCATTATGCTATAGGTAGAACTGCAAAAGAGGTTGTGCAGGAGTGTCCACGAATCCTCTTTTGTGGCTAATTTTTCAAAGAAATGATTATTTGTTTGATGAGGTAAACTTCGGTATGATACTATCATACTTTGGTATGGTGCAATCTTTATAGGCAACGAATCGGTTAATGATAAAAAAAGACTATCCTTGTCATATACGATTGCATACATTTCTTCTCTGTTTGAGGACAAGTTAATGCACGAGTCTGTATTGTTTTTCAGATAAATATCGCCAAATATACAATCTATATTTTGTGCATTATGAGCTAATAATTGTTTCTGTATGCTATCTGTATGAGAAGTAAGGATGCAACCTTGCTTTAATCGAATATTGTAGGTCATTATACCCATCTGTATAGGGTTGTCTTTTACATATCCAGACAAATATGGCCATAGTTCAACCATATCAAACCATGACTTAGTATTTTCTAACTCCGAGAGTTCTATTATTTTTCTTCTTTTCCCATTTGTCGATACGGCTACACACCATTTGGGTAAATCATCTATCTCAATCATAGGGTTACCTGAATAGCCTGTTTTCTTCTTGATTTCAGCGATGGACATTTTTTGTTCATCTAATTCAAGCAGGCATATAAAACTATTTTTGTAGGGAATAATCTTTGAAGGAGATTCTAAAGTGGCAGCAAATGGGAACTCAGAGTCTGTAATAAGATATATATGATAATTTTTATTAATAGCTACTTCGTTGAGTATGATATATTTATTTTGTACTAAACCGCAGTCGACTAATAGTTCAGCTTGTCTTTGGGCTGCCTTTTGTATCTTGTCAAGTGTAGGCTGATTACAACCAATAATGACAAAAAAAAGTATTAGGTAAAATATTCTGTTTTTCATTGTTTCATAAATTTTTCGTTTAGTTTATTCAAAAGTTCGCGACTAGTGTTTATTTTGTAGCTTTCATTGTTGATGCGAGCGTTGCTGTTGTTATAAAACAAAAGTTCTTTGTTTTTTGTAAAATAAATAGCACCAGTCTCTACTTTTAGAAGGTTCATATCATTGTTAGAGGCTTGGCCATTATTGGGATGAGAATGTAAATCTATTATTTTTTGTCCTTCCATCTGTTGCCTTCCCGATGAGGCTTGAAGAATTTGTCGTATCAATAGCAGTTGCTCGGACTTATCTGTGAACTCAAAAGTGGTGTTGCCGTCTTCATCCTCCCGGCGGACAACCGATAGCTGGGAAGAATCATATTCCTTATGACAGCTCAGGGTGATTATGTCCTCTCCTTGCAAGGAAGCATTTCGGAGTATGGTCTGCTCCAGCCGTCCCAAGCCGTCATAGTAATAGACGGAATCCAAACTTGACTTTCCTATGGAATCTGTAAAGGTCCGGGCAAGGATGTAGTTGCGTCCTATGCTCTGGGAATAGGAAGTTGTCGTTATGCTGCTTAATATAAGGGTTAGCAGCATGACGATGGGGCGGAGGAATAACAGGTACTTTATCATGACTATTACTGAATATACCATTTAGTTATTTTATCAAAAATAACGCTATAAATATAACAGCATAATACCAATAAAGCAATTTCTAATTACAAATATCTATTCAAAAATGCTAAATAACATATAACGGAAGTATATGATAATTTCATATTTCAAACATAGACTTACTTCCATTTGAAAAATCGAGCTGTTCTTTCTTCTTTATTTTCCATACCGGCATTATAAAAAATTCGTGATTGCCAAGGTTGCTTTGTGTACATACAATTAAATCCACCTTGATCACCATGCATCAGTCGATATTGTTGATCAACTCCGTTAATCTTCAAAAAACAAAAAGTGGAATCACAAAACAGTCGGTACATTGACATCCAAGTGTCCGAAGTAGGAAGTTTTTGAGTAAAAGCATACGGACGGTCAATAATATATTTCAAATAAATATATTTACCGGATGGTATTGTTACAGGCAAATCTGTAGTCAGTTTGAGTTCCAAAGTATCATTTCCGTTTAGGATAGCAAATTGTTTTTTGATAGATCCATCAGACAAAGTCATAGCGGAATCGGTCAGGTTTTTGAAAAATATATCACCATATATGGTATCTGTATATTGATTAAACTTGTCAACTTCTAAATCGTAGAGTTTGTTAGCATATTGCTGATTAACGATAAGTTTGTAGGAAGTTAAGACTATTAAAGCTGATTTCCCATAGGGTTTGCCACCTGAAAAGTAAGGCCATAGCTTTGAAATTTCATAACGTAATGGAATATGATAATCTGAAAGTCCAATTACTTGCGGAATATCAACTTTGATGAAAACTTCTTGATCTTCGAATTTTTTGCAGGCGAATAGCCAATAACATGAATCAACCAAGAACAGGTTTTCATTAAATAATGAATCTTTTACCACATTCTGTTTCCAAAGATCCGTTCTTGATAACTCCGGTTCATCCAATTCAATGAAACAGAGATAATGCCCTTTCAGTTGAATAACTTTTGATGGCAATTCTGCATAGGATGAAGCAGGAGAGTCTGATTGCATAATTGTATATATCACACTCGAATCATTAGACACAACTTCATACACTTCAATATAGGGAGTGGATGTCAAATAACCGCTATCCAGCAACAATTCAACCTGCCGTGTGATACGTTGTTTAATATCTTCCGGCGTTTTTTGGGGTAACGTACAACTCCCCAATGCAATAAGCAATACAGTGTAAATAAACTTTCTCATATCAATTCGATTTTATACTTTTATAAGCACTATGGAATATGCAATCATGAAGTAATTATTTCTGATAGTTACCATCCTCGAAACTTATATCCTCTTTCATCTGTATTGTAAACATTCTTGTTGTAAATCAACCCGTGACCAAATCCAAAAAATGGGTGTTTATAGCCAGTTAAAGTATCCATTTTGCAAAAAACATTACCATCATTATGTAAAGTTCTATAATTTGTATCCCGTCCATTTACTTTCAAAAAGCAAAAAGTGGAATCTCTAAATAGCTTATACATAGACATCCACACATCTTTATCTGGCAATTTTTTAAGAAAGGCATGTGGAGACTCACTGTTGAAACGCAGCAGCTCATAGTCATTAGGCTTGATGGTGATGGGTAATGAGTTAAATGGAATAAGTTTCAAAGTATCCTTTCCATTTACTACTGCAAAATTCATATTATTAATCTCGTTTTTCGATACTGTCACTGCTGAATCTGTAGGGTTAACCATATAAAAATATCCGATAAATCTGTCTATGTATGTTTTTAAACTATCCAAATCCAAACTGTCCAGTTGGGAAGCATATGCCTTATCAACCACAATATCATGTCTATCCATCACTATGCCAAGCGATCTATCCTCTGAATAGTTACCTGACAAATAAGGCCATAGTTCTGGATAGTCGATAGTAAAAGCCCCTTTATCTTCTTTTTCCTTTATCAAAACCTGCTTATTTTCATATTTACGAAGAGCTAAAGCCCATCGTTCAATTACAAAATGTTCATTTAACCAAAAGTTGGAATCAGGTACATATTCCTGTTCAAACAGTTCTGTCCGCGACATCTCAGGCATGCTAATATCTTCATAAATAAAGCAAATGTAGGAATCTTTGTATTTTACTACTATAGATGGTAACTCTCCCCATTCAGATGCGGGAGAATCTGAAGCTTCTACCATAAAAATTCGATTAGAGTCATTGAATGCTATCTCTTGTGCTAAAACAAATTTTGTCTGTATGTATCCGCTGTCTAAAAGTGGAGCCAACAAATCAACAGCCCGTTGATGTATGTCCTTCAATGGGGGTGAAGAGGGTAACATGCATCCTCCCAACAAAACGATTATAAATAAGAATGTAAGTCTCATCATTTGTTATTTATTAGTTTTCGTTTGAATTTAGGATTTTTCTTTGAAGTATTCAAATAATTTATGACCAACTTTAATGAGCATGTTTTTAAACATGACTTTCACATCACTTTTGTGTTTGTTGTATAGTTCATCAAGATAGTTGTTCATTTATGAATGTGATTGTAGAATGTTAGTAAGACTATACTGAATGAGTACTGCCAAATGAAGGTTTCATTGTAGCTGTCCTGATTATTAATAAGTTATGATGAAACTGTTTTGGGCGACATGGAAAAACAGAGGAAAATGACTGAATTGCATCGGTGAAAGCTATGAGTAGAAACATACAGCAACACGGGTAATTTGTATTTATAAACCTATAGGTTTACGATTACAAACCTATAGGTTTATGTCCCCTAAAGCTATGCTTTTTGGTTCCTAAAGTGCCGCTTTGTCTTCCTAAAGTTGCCCATTTGCGGATTCAAAGTTACCAATCTACGAGTGCTAAGTTGGCACTTTACATTTCCAACGTGTAGCTTTTCGGTGAACGAGTCAATTCGTTTGTCGGGTCAAACTGACATTAATAGATTATAATCGCTTTTATCTTGCAGAAAGCGCCTGAAACCGATCATGCCGGAAGATGCCTATTCTATATTTGCAAGTCTTTTATTTGTAAATGTATGAATTGGATTATTTCTATTTTTCGTCAGTGGTTTGCTATGAACCATAGAGCCGATGAGGCACCATCGAAGGCTTCTTCATCCGATGCAACTATCCGTGTGTCTTCTCAGTTGCAGTCGTTACACCAAATGGTGGATTTTCTGCGGAAGCATTATGTGCTTCGCTACAACCGGCTCACAGACCGTACGGAGTGTGCGAAGGTAGGGGAGGATGTGTTTCAGCCGGTGGACAGCCGCTTGCTGAACAGTATCAGTCTGCAGGTGTTGCAGGCGGGAATCACTTGCTGGGATCGGGACGTGAAGCGGTATGTGGAATCGTGTGAGGTGTCGGCTTATCATCCTTTTGCCGCTTTTATGGAGCGTTTGCCGCAGTGGGACGGTATTGACAGGGTGAATCCGCTGGCGCAACGGGTATCGGTCGACAAGTTGTGGGTGGAATTGTTTCACCGCTGGATGCTGGCCACGACGGCGCAGTGGATGGAGGCGTGCGGCGCGGTGTGTCCGGAAACAGCCGGAAAGCGGGCCAATAGTGTGGCTCCGATTTTAGTGAGCACAAGGCAGGGGCTTGGGAAGTCTACGTTTTGCCGGATGCTGCTGCCTCAGGAGCTGCAGATGTATTTTACAGAGAGTTTCGACTTGACGAATCCCAGTGGAGCGGAAAACAAACTGGCTTCGTTTGGGCTGATTAACTTGGATGAGTTCGACCGTCTGCCGGCGTCGCGGATGCCGCAGCTGAAGAATCTGATGCAGATGGAATGTCTGAATATTCGTAGGGCATATAAGCGTAGCGGGGAACCGTTGCCGCGTATTGCGAGTTTCATCGGTACGAGTAATCGCCGCGATTTGTTGACGGATCTGAGCGGAAGCCGCCGTTTTATCTGTGTGGAGGTGCAGCAGGTCATCGATTGTTCTACGCCGGTGGACTACGGTCAGCTGTATGCACAGTTGAAGCAGGAACTGGAGCAGGGCGCACGCTGCTGGTTCAGCAAGGACGAGGAACGGCGGATGGAACAGGCGAACCGGTCGTTTTATCGCACAACGCCTGCAGAGGAACTGCTGGCGGGTACGTTCCGCTTTGCTGAGCCGGGGGATGAGAAGGCCTATCTGCTTTCGGCTGCTCAGATTTATATGATTTTGAAGAGTCAGAATCCTGTTCCGCTTAGGGGGTGCACACCATCAGCTTTCAGTAAGCTGTTGGCGCAGCTGGGCAGGCGGGTGCACACGCAGTTTGGTAATGGTTATTGGGTGAAGAGGGTAGAGTAGCTCGATGGATTTGGATAGTTAGCTGGTCATCCTTAGACACTTTTTTATGATTTTTTCATTGATTGTAGTAGTTATATGCAGAAAATATTCAGATTTCCTTAAAAATATTTCATTTCTGTTTAGTATACTTTGAGGATGATTTGTATAATTAGTGTACAGCAATATAAAAATGCATTTTTTGTTAACTGAATGTAAATTTAAAAATCTAGCTAAGAAATGAAGAAATCATTGAAAAGCAAATGCCTTTGTTTCCTGCTCTTGATGTCATCAGTGCCTATGTCTATCATGGCGTCGGCTCAGAATCAACGAGTAAGTTTGGAGTTCTCCAAAGCTCCGTTAACTAAAGTTTTGGAAGAAATCGGGCGCCAGTCTACTATGCCTGTGGTTTACAATGTAGAAGATGTGAACAACTTCCGTAATGTGACAATTACTGCTAAAGATGAAGCAGTATCCAAAGTTCTGAACCGTGTACTGAATGGTACATCGGTATCATATTCTATCGCCAACGGACATATTGTTTTGTCTAAAGCTGGACAAAACAGTGCACCTGCTCAGCAGAAAGCAGTGAATGTGACTGTAAAAGGTAAAGTGGTTGATGCCAACGGTGAGCCTTTGATCGGGGTCAGCATATTGGTGAAAGGTACTACTAACGGTACAGTTACTGATATTGATGGTAATTTCAGTATTGAAGCTGCAAAAGGGTCAACTCTTGAAATCAGCTATATCGGATACACTACTCAGTCTATTGTTGTTTCAGGCAATGCTCCACTGAACATCGTTATGAAAGAAGACAGCGAACAACTGGAAGAAGTGGTGGTTACTGCTTTGGGTATCAAACGTTCAGAAAAAGCTCTTTCTTATAATGTTCAGAAGGTCGGCGGTGAAGATTTGACAGCCATTAAAGATGCCAACTTCATGAACAGTTTGAATGGTAAAGTAGCCGGTGTGAATATTCAGCGCAGTGCATCTGGTGTGGGTGGTAGTACACGTGTTGTAATGCGTGGTAACAAGTCTATTGCTGGTGATAACAACGTGCTTTATGTTATTGATGGTGTGCCTGTAGGAAATAAAGCTGACCGTTCGGGTGATGGTAGTGCGTTTGATAGTCATGCTTCAAGTGAAGGTATATCAAACTTTAATCCGGATGATATTGAAAGTATTTCAGTATTGACTGGTCCTTCAGCTGCTGCGTTGTATGGTGCTAGTGCTGCCAATGGTGTTATTTTGATTAATACAAAGAAGGGAAAAGAAGGACATTTGCGTGTGAATGTTGCTTCTTCTGTAGAATTTTCTAATCCTTTTGTTTTGCCTGAGTTTCAAAACACTTATGGTGCTGATGGAAGTAAGACTGAATATTTTTCTTGGGGTGCAAAGATGGACCAGCCTCATTCATGGGAACCCTCTGATTTCTTTAAGACGGGAGCTATGTTCACGAATTCATTCAATCTTTCAGTAGGTTCAGAAAAGAACCAAACTTATATTTCGGGAGCTGCTGTTAATTCTAATGGTATTATTGAGAATAATAAATATAACCGTTATAATATGACGTTCCGAAACACTTCAAAATTTTTGAATGATAAGCTTACTTTGGATGTTTCTGCCAGTTATGTTCGTGAATACTATAACAATATGATTTCTTCGGGAACATATTTTAACCCTATTGTTGGTGTTTACTTGTATCCGCGGAGCTTAAATTTTGAAGGCGAGAAATATTTTGAGCGCTATAATAAAGAGCTAGGCTATAATCAGCAACAATGGGGACCTGGTTCTATGGGTATTGACGCTCAGAATCCTTACTGGATTGCACACCGTATGATTCGTCCTGAGACCAAAGACCGCTACATGTTTTATGGTAGTTTGAAATATAATATTACAGATTGGTTGAATGTGGCTGGTCGTTTCCGTTTGGATAATACTTATTCGGAAAAAGAAGATAAACGTTATGCTTCTACTGCTACAACTTTTGCAGGTGAAAATGGTAGATATGCTTATTCTAATGAATCTTACCGACAGAAATATGCGGATATAATGCTTAATTTCGATAAGCAATTTGCTGAAATTTATCATGCTACAGTAAATGCAGGTTTCTCTTTTGAAGAATATGATACAAAAGGACATGGTTATGGCGGTAATTTACTATTAGTTCCAAACAAATTTACTTATGGTAATGTTGATCCTGCATTAGCTCATCCTTCTGAAACAGGCGGAGATAGCCGTAAGCGTAATATTGCAGCGTTTGCATCTGCTGAATTCTCTTGGAATTCGGCTCTTTATCTTACTTTGACAGGTCGTGCTGACAAACCATCTCAATTAGTTAATAGTAAAAACGAATGGATTTTCTATCCATCAGTAGGTTTGTCTGCTATTGTAACTGAATTTTTATCACCTGAATTGCGTGAAAGTATTGCTCCAGTATTAAGTTTCTTTAAAGTGAGAGGTTCTTATACTGAAGTAGGTTCTCCTATTCCGTTTACAGGCTTAACTCCAGGAACTATATCTCATAAGTTTGAAAATGGTGTAGTTTCTCCTTTCGAGTATTATCCGTTATCTGATTTCAAAGCAGAACGTACTCGCTCGTATGAATTTGGTATTGATACTCGTTGGTTTAATAACACAGTTACGTTAGGTGTTACGTTCTATCATTCTAATACATATAATCAACTTTTGAAGGCTGACCTTCCGGGTACCAGTGGTTATAAATTCTTGTATGTTCAGGCTGGTAATGTACAGAATCAAGGTTTAGAGTTGACTTTGGGTTATGATCAGACTTTTGGTGATTTTAACTATAATACTACATTTACAGCAACAACAAATAAGAATAAGTTGAAGGAACTACCTTCAAGCGTCATTAATCCTGTAACAGGCGGACTGACTGACTTGAGTGATATTAAAATGGGACGTTTCCGTTTACGTGAAGGTGGTGAAATTGGTGCTTTGTATGCTGATAAGCGTGTAGAAAGAAATGAAGAAGGTTATGTATCATATAATCCTGGGCAAGCTATTCCAACGCAAACAACTACTCCTTATAAGATTGGTACTGTGAATCCGAAGTGGAATTTGGGTTGGAGACATGGATTTAGCTATAAAGGATTTAATGCTAATTTGTTGTTTACAGCTCGTATCGGTGGTAATGTGATATCAAAGACGCAAGCTTATCTCGATAGATATGGCGTGTCTGAATCTTCAGCTTTGGCTCGTGAACAAGGTTATGTGATGATGGGTAACATTAAGATGGATCCTGAAGATTATTATTCTACAGTGCATGATTTGGATGCTTTCTATGTTTATTCAGCTACGAATGTTCGTTTGCAGGAGGCAAGCCTTGGCTACACTTTCCCAGATAAGTGGTTTGGAAATGTGTTGAAGGGTGTCAATCTCTCTGTTTATGGAACAAATTTGTGGATGATTTACAACAAAGCTCCATTCGATCCGGAATTGACTGCTTCAACAGGTACTTTCGGTCAAGGATATGACTATTTTATGCTTCCAAGTAACCGTACATACGGATTTAGCTTGAAGTTTGCTTTCTAATGAACTTAAATATTTATAGAAACCATGAAAATAAGAAACTATTTATTGTTGCTTGCTGCTTGTGGAATGATGACAACGGCATGTGATGATTATGTCGATATTAATAGAAGTACCACCGGAGTGACAGATGAAGAACTGGAGCCGGGAGGACTTATTTACGGAACTCAGCTGATGGATATGCAGCAGCGTGTTATTCCGATTGGATCTCCTAGTCAGACAACTGGACCGGGTAATGACTTGGGTGTAACAGATGTAATGTCTTCTGGTCAATATGTTGGTTATTTTGGTATGAATAACAACTGGAAGATGGGTACAGAAGCCACATGGGATTTCATGGACAATCGAATGCACTATGCGTATGAGCAGTTGTATATGAAAGTATATCAGCCGTGGGTTCAGATTTATCAGAAAATTGGTAAAAGTGAAAATCTGGAGCACATTGAAATTATGTCTATTTTCAATATAGTTCGTGTAGCCGGTTGGCTAAGAGCTACTGACTGTTTTGGACCGATTGTTTATTCGCAAGCAGGTGCAGGATCTTTGGCTCCAACTCCGGATGCGCAGTCTGAGGTATATAAGTTGATGTTTGCTGATTTGGAAAATGCTGTATCAGTATTGAATAAATCTACTTCTAAAATTATGTCGAAGTATGATTTGATATACGATGGAGAACCACAAAAATGGGTGAAATTAGCCAACTCTTTAATGTTACGTATGGCTGTTCGTGTTCGATTTGCTGATGAGGCTTTGGCTAAGAAGTATGTTGCTCAGGCTTTAGATCCAGTAAATGGTGGTGTTATTGAGTCTAAAACGGATGAAGCTAAATTGGGCAACTCGGCAAAATATCCTTTGCTCAATCCCTTTATTGCGATTATCGATTATAAAGAAGAGCGCATGGGGGCCACTGCATGGTCTTATTTAACAGGTTATGATGACCCACGTTTGGAGAAATATTATAAGAAGGGAATGCATCATGGTGAGGAAGATTATTATGCAATAGCTCCGGGTAATACTGAAGCTAAGAAGGAGGGAGTCAATACAGCAGAGTTTGCTTCTGTACCTAATTTTGTTAATACAGATCCTATCTATTGGTTCCGTGCTTCAGAAACTTTTTTCTTAAAAGCTGAAGCAGCTTTGGCTCAACTTGCACTTACACCCGGTGATGCGCAGTCTTTGTATGAAAAAGGTGTGAAGATGTCAATGGATGAATGGGGGGTTTCTTCTGATAAAGCTGATGCTTATTTGAAAGCCGACAAACAGCCTGCCGAGATGACTATTTATGATTATTACTATGGGGGCTCTCGTAATTACTCTTCTAATATCAAAGAAGGAAATGTTTCTCCTAAATGGGATGAAGGAGCAACTGTTGATAAGAAATTGCAACGCATTATTACGCAAAAGTATTTGGCCTTGTATCCTAATGGTGTTGAAGCTTGGACTGAATATCGTCGCACTGGTTATCCTTACTTGATGGCGTTGTATGATAGCAATATTGCTTATAAAATCGGTGCTGAACCCACTTCTCGTGCTCCTGAGCGCTTTAATTTTTCCGCTGATGAATTTAAAGGTGATCAAGAAGCACTTAATAAAGTGGTCGAATTGTTAGGTGGTCCTGATAAAGGAGCTACAAAATTGTGGTGGGTGAATCCTAACAGACCTGTGCAGAAATAATTTATTGATCAATATTTCATAATTTAAAGTATATGAAACTACAACATTTAGTATATATGTGTTTGGCTACTGCGTTTTCTTTTTCATCCTGTTCTGATTGGACGGATATGGAACGCGAGATGTTTCCCGAACAAGAAGAAATAAATCGTTTTATTCCGTTGATTGAGGCTCAGTCTGAAGAAGATTTGATGCCTTCTCAACGCGAACATTATCGTAAGATTAGAGAGGAATATCGTCCTTCTAATCATGTACTTGGATTTGGGTGGTTTGGCAACTGGACCGGGAAAGGTACCAACGAACAAAATTATTTGAAGTGTTTGCCTGATAGTGTTGATTTTGTTTCTTTGTGGGGTGCACGTGGTAATTTTTCACCTGAGCAGAAGGCAGATTTGAAGTTCTTCCAAGAAGTCAAAGGAGGAAAAGCTTTGATGTGTTGGATTGTTCAAGATATTGGTTCTGCCATTACTCCCGAAGGTGAAGACATGAAAACATATTGGGTAAATAAAGCAAATGGTAATCAAGTGGAGGCTGCTAAATTGTATGCCAATGCCATTGCTGATACGATTATCAAATACAATTTGGATGGTTTTGATATTGACTATGAACCCGGTTATGGTCACTCTGGAACGTTGGCTTCTTGGGAAACCATTAGTGAGAAGAGCGGCAATATCAAAATGTACAATTTTATCAAGACATTGTATGACCGTTTCAAAGCGCATGAGAAAGAAACTGGAAAGAAAATGTTATTGGTCATGGATGGTGAGCCTTATAAGTGTGATACTGAAACCTCTAAAATGCTTGACTATTATATTTATCAAGCCTATTGGGAAAGCTATACAAGTAGTGTAAAGAGCAAAATTAGAAGGCCTAATCTTCACGATTGGGAGCGTAAGACAATCATAACTGTAGAATTTGAACAATGTTGGCGTACGGGTGGAATTCACCCACAGAGTGGAGCAGCTAATGGTAGTGGCCGTGGTACTTATTATTCTGATAGAAGTGAATTTAGAGGAATAAAAGGTGCTCAGATTTTAGATTATGCTTGTATGGATTTGGATAATGGTCTTCGTATTGGTGGCGTCGGTAGTTATCATATGGAGTATGACTATAAGAATGACATTCCTTATAAATGGTTGCGTATGGCACTGTATTATGGAAATCAGGTATACCCTGGAAAATTTGAATAATCTTTTATTATAAAAAAGAACACAATGAAAAATATATGGAAAGCATTGGCAGGTATTGCCCTGTTGGCAAGTTGTCAAAATGAACTTTATATAGATCCGACTGAGCACGGAAGTGAGCAAGGAGCATACATCGCCACTAAAGGTGCTGTGCAGATTTTTGTTGAAGAAGGAAAGGAATATTTCATCAAGGATGTACAAGTTGGGTTGGCTGTGAAAGGTGCAGCTAAAAATAATGTAACAATTGAAGCAGGTAACCAAGCTCAATTGGATGCATATAATAAAAAGAATTCTACTTCTTATCTGATGTTGCCGGAGGAGATGTATGAGATTCCTGCTACTTTGGATTTTCAGGAAGGAGTTGCTAAGCAAATATTACCTGTAAATTTAAAAAATATTAAGTTTTCATTGCAGGGTGATTATGCATTGCCGGTGCGATTGACAGGAGCTAATTCTAGCGTCATTCCAGGAGAAGACGAAGCAATCATTGTTCTTGAGAAGTTGACTCGTACTAAAGTTTTATTAATGAAAGGTAGTGAAATTGGAAGTGATAAAATGTTCCCAGCTGATTTCAAAGTTCCTCAATGGACAATGGAAGTCATGATTAATCGTGATGCTTATACACAAAATAATCAGGCTATTGCAGGAACTAAAACAGTTCAAAATTCAGGACCTATTGACGAAATCTATACTCGATTTGGTGATGTGACAATTAAACCGAATCAATTGCAGATTAAGACAGGTGCTTCTCAGATTGATGTTGATGAAGCTAAATTTGCCGCTAAACCAGGCGAATGGTATATGCTTTCGTTTGTGTATGATGGTAAAAATACTCGCGTATATGTTAATGGCGATTTAGTTGCCGAACAGCAAATTCGTGAAGGTTCTTATGGATTAGTTGGTTTTTGGTTGTCGGGTTGCAATAAATTTGTACGTGAAGTTCGTTTTTGGGATATAGCACGTAATGCCAAGCAGATTAAAGAGTATGTATGGAAGATGGTTAATCCAGATTCAGAAGGTTTATTACTTTACTATCCATGTAATGGAAAGAAACGTGATATAGAAACAGGAGAAATAACAAATGATGGTACTCATTTGTGGAACTGGGCGTCTTACTATAAAGGTGATAGAAGTAAATTAGATCTTTACTTGCATCCTCAAAAGGGTTCTTTTGATGACAATGGTGGTAAATTGTATACTTTCCCTTTACAAGATTGATTGTATCAGTTTTGGGTGCTTCTGAGAATTTCTTCTCGGAAGTACCAAAGGTTAAACATTATTCATTTGTAAAAGAGTTCGGATTTTCCCGAACTCTTTTTTTGCATATTATTAAACATAGATTCGCATGGTCTGTATTTCATGAAATGTTGTACCTTTGTTGTAATAACGAAATAAAAGTCTATTTACGATGTAGCATTTAGTATTTTCTTGAGTATTGAAGAATGGCGATAGAATGTGTTATGAACAATACATTCTTTTTTTATGTTATGTGTTATTGGATATATTTTTTCAAAAAAAAGTTCATTTTTGTTTAGTATGCTTTTAAGTTAGTTTGTATAATCTGTGTACAGCAAATAAAAAAATGCATTTTTTGTTAACTGAATGTAAATTTTAAAATCTAGCTAAGAAATGAAGAAATCATTGAAAAGCAAATGCCTTTGTTTCCTGCTCTTGATGTCATCAGTGCCTATGTCTATCATGGCGTCGGCTCAGAATCAACGAGTAAGTTTGGAGTTCTCCAAAGCTCCGTTAACTAAAGTTTTGGAAGAAATCGGGCGGCAGACAGCTACGCCCGTAGTGTACAACATCGCTGATGTTGAAAATGCTCATGATGTATCCGTAACTGCCAAGAATGAATCGGTAGTTAAAGTGCTGAATCGTGTGTTGAAGGGTACTTCGGTAACTTATTCTTTTGCCAATGGACATATTGTACTGTCAAAGGCCAGAACGGCAGTCAATGCTCCGGCTCAATCAAAAAAAGTAATTACTGTAAAAGGTAATGTAGTAGATGCAGCGGGCGAACCGTTGATCGGTGTCAGTGTGTTGGTGAAGGGAACCACCAATGGCGCTGTGACTGATTTGAATGGTAACTTTACGCTTGAAGCATCAGAAGGGGCTATGTTGGAAATCAGTTATATCGGTTATTCAACTCAGACAGTGGCTGCTACAGCTGCACCTATCAAAGTTGTGATGAAGGAAGACAGCGAACAACTGGAAGAAGTGGTGGTAACTGCTTTGGGTATCAAGCGTTCTGAAAAAGCTCTTTCTTATAATGTACAACAGGTGAGTGGTGATGAACTGAGCACCATCAAGGATGCCAACTTTGTGTCTTCTTTGAATGGTAAGGTTGCTGGTGTGACTATCAATTCATCCAGTACGGCCGGTGGTGCTTCACGTGTGGTTATGCGTGGTGTGAAGTCTATTTCTTCAAACAACTTGGCTTTGTATGTTATCGACGGTGTGCCTATGTTTAATATGATGAACGGTGGCGATGGTGGCGGTATCTTCAGTACTCAGCCGGGTACGGATGGTGTAGCCGATATCAACCCGGAAGATATTGAATCAATCTCTATGTTGACAGGTCCGTCGGCTGCTGCTCTGTATGGTAATGCTGCTGCTGCCGGTGTGGTTTTGATCACAACTAAAAAAGGTACCAAGGATAAAACAACCGTGACTGTTTCTAACAATACTACTTTCTCTAAGGTAACTATGTTGCCGGAGATGCAAAGTAAATATGGTAACTTGCCGAGTGTGAACTCAAGCTGGGGACCGATTGTCAACAGTAACTATGATCCGGAAGGCTTCTTCAGAACGGGTGCTAATATCATCAACAACGTTTCTTTGTCAACGGGTAATCAGAAGAACCAGACTTACTTCTCTGCTTCTACAACCAATACATCCAATATCTTGCCTAACAGTGGTTATAACCGTTATAACTTCTCTGTTCGTAACACAACTAGCTTCTTGAATGACAAGATGACGTTGGATGCTGGTGCAAGCTATATTATCCAGAATGATAAGAACATGGTTTCGCAAGGTTATTACAATAACCCGTTGCCGGCTATTTACCGTTTCCCGCGTAGCGAAAACTTCGATGACGTTCGTATGTTTGAACGCTACAACAGTTCTTATGATTTGATGGAACAGTTCTGGCCTTATGGTGATACTTCCAGTGGTTTGGCCAACCCTTACTGGATTCAAAACCGTCAGTTGCGTGAAAATCACAAGACTCGTTATATGATTAATGCTTCTTTGAAGTATCAGATTTTCGACTGGTTTGATGTGACGGGACGTGTGAAAGTGGATAACTATGAAAACCGTTACACTGAAAAAGTGTACGCTTCTACCGGTAAACTGGATAATGGTGACAGAGGTAGCTATTCGGATATCTTGTCTCGTTCCAAGAATATTTATGCCGACGTGATTGGTACGGTGAACAAGCGTTTCAATGACTGGTCTGTAAATGTCAACTTGGGTGCTTCATTGAATGATTCACGTTATGAAACAATCGGTTACTCGGGCGGTTTGAGGAATCCTAACCAATTTGCTGTACATAATATTAACTTTAAGGAAGCTTGGAAAGCAAAACAGTCTGGATGGCACGATCAAACAAGAGCTTTGTTTGTCAATGCTGAACTTGGCTGGAAGTCGATGCTGTATCTGACAGCTACGGGACGTAATGACTGGGACTCTAAACTGGCATTCTCTGATTATAAGAGTTTCTTCTATTATTCTGTCGGTATGTCTGCCATCTTGTCGGAAGCTTTCCACATGCCGGAATGGATGACCTTCTTGAAGGTTCGTGGTTCGTATACCGAAGTAGGTAATGCGTATGGCCGCTTTATGACTCGCATCACTTATCCGTATGATGAACAGTCTCAATCTTGGAATCCTACTACACGCTACCCGAACGTGAAACTGAAACCGGAACGTACTAAATCATGGGAAGTAGGTTTGGATGCCCGTTTCTTCAATGATTTCAGCTTGAACTTTACTTATTACCGTTCTAATACGTTCAACCAGACATTCAATGCTAAGCTGTCTTCCACTTCTGGTTATTCTACTATTCCTTTGCAGAGTGGTAACATCTTGAACGAAGGTATCGAAATGGCAGTGGGTTATGATAAGAAATGGAAGGATTTCTCTTTCAACACTTCTTATACGTTGACTTGGAACCGCAATGAGGTGAAGGAACTGGCTGATAAGGTTTACAACTATTTCGACGGTTCGTTGCTGACTCTTCCTGAATTGGAAATGGCTAAGTATGGACAGACTGATGCTCGTCTGCTTCTTCGTGTAGGCGGTTCGATGGGAGATGTCTATTCAAGCCACGTGCTGAAGCGTGACCTCAACGGCTACATCCTGAATGACCCTGAAACTGGATTGAATGTAGAAAACAAAGAAAACTACCTGGGTTCTATCTTGCCGAAGGTGAACATGGGTTGGAATCTCGGTTTCGGTTATAAGGGACTTCACTTGGGCATGACATTTACGGCTCGTCTGGGTGGTATTGTTATCAGCGAAACACAATCTAACTTGGATGCTGCCGGTGTGTCTAAGGCTACTGCTGATGCTCGTGATGCCGGTGGTGTGCTGATTAACCAGTCTAGAGTAGATGCAAAAGAATATTACACGACGATTGCCGGTAATGCCTATTATTATACTTATAGCGCCAACAACGTTCGCTTGGGTGAATTGAGCTTGAATTATACGCTTCCTAAGAAGTGGTTCAACAACAAGATGGCTATGACTGTAGGCTTTGTAGGTAAGAACTTGTGGATGATTTACTGTAAAGCACCTTTCGATCCGGAATTGACAACTTCGGCAGGTTCTAACTTCTATCAGGGATTTGATGCTTACATGTTGCCAAATACGAGAAACTTAGGTTTCAATGTGAAATTTCAATTTTAAATAATTCGAAGATATGAAACTAGTAAAATATATGGGTTTGGGTGCTGCAATGCTGTTGATGGCTAGTTGTACATCCAAGTTTGAAGAATATAATACCAATCCGTACGAACCTACTACGGTTCCGGCGGTTGATTTGCTGTCGAAGATGTTTGAAGTGTATGCTTCTTCTCAGCAGAACTCTTGCCAGATGAACAATACGATGTGGGGTTGTCATAGCGGCCAGGTCACCACGCCTACGACTTGGAACAAGGGTGAAAATCTGTTCGCTTATTATAATCCGGTGTTCAACTTTAATGAAGCAACATTCAATGATTTCAACGGCAAGATTCTGACGAACTTGTTTAAGATTGAAACATTGACTAACAAGCAGGGTACTGTGTATGCGCTGGCTCAGCTGACACGTGTGTTTGCTATGATGCGTGTGGCTTGCTTGCAAGGTCCGTTGCCTTACACTCAGATAAAGCAGGGTGTCACTGCTGTGGCTTATGATGATGAACCGACTGCTTGGCATGCTATGTTTGACGATCTGGATGCTTCTATTGCCGTGTTGAAATCGCTCAATGGTCAGGTGTATGCTTCTTTGGTAAGTGTGGACCAGTTCTTTAATGGTGACACTGGTAAGTGGTTGCGTTTTGCCAATACGCTGAAATTGCGTATGGCTATCAGAATTTCAGGCATCGAACCGGAATTTGCTAAGCAAAAGGCGGAAGAGGCTGTGGCAGACGGTGTGATGGCTTCGGTTGAAGACAGTGCTTGGGATACAACAAACAGTAACCAAGGTGTGAACGGCTATTCTGTAGTGGATGGCTGGGGTGAAGTTCGTGCGAATGCATGTTTGGTTTCTTATATGAATGGTTATAACGATCCTCGTCGTGCAAAATACTTCACTGAACAGAAAGTAAACAACCAAGGCGGTTACATCGGTGTTCGTTCGGGTACAGCTTCTGCACCGTCGCCTGCTATTTATGATAAGTACAGCCGTTTGTTGATTGCTACCAACAAACAAGCTCCTCAGCCTGTGATGTATGCGGCTGAAGCTGCTTTCCTTCGCGCTGAAGGTGCTTTGAAAGGTTGGAACATGGGTGGCACTGCTCAAAAGTTCTATGAAGAAGGTATCAAGTTGAGCTTCCAGGAATTTGGTGTGGAAAGTGCATTGGATAAATACTTGGCAGATGATAAATCTAAGCCGGCTAACTATACAGATCCGCAGGGTAAGAGCAATGATGATTATATCAACAAGTCAACGGTAACCATTAAATGGGATGAGAAAGCTACTGAGGCTCAAAAACTGGAGCGTATTTTGACTCAAAAATGGATTGCTTGTTTCTTGGATCCGATGATGGGTTGGGCTGATTATCGCCGCACGGGTTACCCGCAGATTTTCCCTGCTCACCATTCTGCTAACCAAAGTTGTACGATTGCTCGTGGTCAACGCCGTATTCAGTTTGCTCAGTCTGAGTATAATACGAATAAGGTGAACGTAGAGGCGGCCGTGAAGATGGTTCGCGGAGGTGTGGACTCTAACGGTGCCGACTTGTGGTGGGCTATGAAAGAAAACGGAAAGTATTAATTTTAATTGGTAGATTACAACTATGAAAGGATTATTATATGTAGCAGGTGCTGTGCTGGGAACGATGATGTTTACTCAGTGCAGTGACTGGACAGAAGTTGAAAATAAATTTGAAGAGCCTTACAGTAATAAGGGAGAAGCTTATTATGAGCAGTTGCGTGCTTATAAGAAGTCGGACCATCCGGTGATGTTTGGATGGTTCAGCGGTTGGACCGGTGAGGGGGATAACATGTATAATATGTTGCGTGGTATGCCCGACTCTATGGATATTGTTTCTTTGTGGGGAGGTTCTTTCAACTTGACCGAAGCCAAACTGAGTGACTTGAAAGAAGTTCGTGAAGTGAAGGGCACGCGTATTTTGTATTGCCAGCACATCACAGATATAGGCCGTAGTGTGACTCCGGCTTCTGTAGAAAAAGATTTCATTGTGGACGGGGTGAAATATGATTCCCGAGAAGAAGCTTTGGCTGCATATTGGGGATGGTATGGTCAGTATGGTGACACTTCTGCTGAAGGAAAAGAGAAAGCGATCCGTAAATATGCCCGTGTGATTGTGGATTCTATCAATAAATATAATTATGATGGCTTTGATATTGACTACGAACCGAATTTTGGTTACGGCGGTAATATCTCAAGTAATGCCAATCATATGCATATCTTATTGGACGAGCTGTCAAAGGATTTAGGTCCTAAATCAGGAACTGGACGTATTTTGATGGTGGATGGTGAACCGCAAACGCTGAATGCAGAATCGGGCCCGTTGTTGGATTATTACACAATCCAGGCTTATTATTGTCATGGTGATTCTGATTTGGATGGTCGTTTCCAGAAACTTATTAATAAATTCTCATCAGTCACTCCGGGAGCAGATGCTGCTGAAAAAGAAGCGAATATCTTGAAGAAGACTATTTGGTGTGAGGATTTTGAGCGTCATAAAAATGACGGTGGTCCGAGATTTACGACCCGTGATGGTGTGGTAACTTATTCGCTGAGAGGTATGGCTATGTATTATCGTCCTAATATTGATGCCCGTATCGGTGGTGTAGGTGCTTACCGTTTTGACCTTTGCCGTCCGGTAAATGACTATTTTTTCATTCGTGAGGTGATTCAGACTTTGAATCCTGCTCAAAAATAAATTGATTACTGTTAATATTTAAAGTCATTATGAAATTAAAATATTTTTCTTCTTTGGCATTGGGCGCACTTTCATTCTTTGTAGGTGCGTGTAACGATGCTGAATATTCTGAAATCGAAAATGGCGTCTACATCGCTGAAGCCAGCCCAATGGATAATTATGTCCAGCAGGTGGAACTTCAAATGGTAGATGAGGCTAACGTGAACCGTACATTTACTGTTCGTATGCAGCGTCCTGCATCTCAGGATGTACAGGTGAAGCTGGAGTTTGATACAACGATGATTGATGCATACAATGCGAAAAACGCTACAGCTTACCAGATGTTGCCGGCTAAGTATATTGACATGCCTCAGATGGAAGCTGTTATCGCAGCTGGCCAGGTGAGTGCTCCGAGTCTGACGATGTCTATCAAGCCTTTTACTACTCCTAACCAGGAACAGTTTGCTATTCCTGTTCGCATTTCTTCGGTTGTAGGGGCACAGGCTACAGGTAATGGTAATAAGCTGTTGCTATTGCTGTCTTCTCCGCTGAAGCAAAAGAGTGTGGTGCTGACTGCTCGCAATTCTCATACGTTCAATTTTAAAGGTGATATTGCTGCACCTACTTGGTCGTTTGAGTTCTGGTTGAAGGTGAACAATAAGACTGGTCAATCTACTGAACCGTGGTTTGGTACGGCTACCGGTGACCCGTACAGACCCAAAAGAGCACAGATTTTCGGCGATAACTCAGCTCCGATTCATTTGAGCGGTACAGAAAGTGTGTTGCTTCGTTACTGGGCTGATGGTGTGAAAAAGACAGGTCCTACACTGCAATGTCAGCTGGATGGTCCTTACATGGATAGTTCTGAATTCTGGTATCCGGACACTTGGTATCACATCGTTTATACTTATGACGGTAAAACGCTGACTCTGTATAAAGACGGTGAAGTGGATGTAACGAAGGAAGTGAGCAAGAACTTCATTTTCAAGACGCTTTCATTCTGTTCTTCTTTCGGTTGGCAAATGGAAATCGAGCTTACACAAATCCGTTTGTGGAATAAGGCGCTGACTAAAAATGCCATTAAAGACGGTATGTCTCGTCAGTTGCCGGGTAATTCCGACGGCTTGGTTGGCTATTGGCCATGCGATGAAGGTGAAGGTACTGTGCTGAAAGATCATACGTCAAACGGTAATGATATTGACTTCGGTGATAAAAAGCCTTCATGGAGTGGAAAAGTGTATAACTTTGCACATCCTAATGATAAATAAACATTAATTCATTCATTTTGTGTCACCTCCGTTGCTTTGTGCGGCGGAGGTGATTTTATTTTATTCTGATGCTTATGCGTATGATTAAACAACTGCCTTTTATTTTATCGGGGCTCCTTTTTCTTTTTACGGCTTGTTCGTCTCAGCAGGAAAAGCGGGCTGATTTTCATGTGGTTCCCTTACCTCAACAGATTGATTCTACTGGAAACGGTGCTTTTTTGCTGTCGGAAAAAACACTGATTGCTTATCCGGAAAACGATGAGGAGTTGAAACGGAATGCCGCTCTGCTGGCTGATTTTGTTGCTCAAAAGACTGGTATGCAGTTGCAGGTAAAGGCTGATGGATCTTCTCAGTCTGTGATTGCTCTCTCCAAAGGATTGTCTGTGGATAATCCGGAAGCTTATTCTCTGACTGTAAGTTCTCAACGTATCGATATTCAGGGTGCAGCTGGCAGTGGGGTGTTCTATGGAATACAGACACTACGTAAGGCTTTGCCGATTTGTGATGGAAATGCAACGGTTTCTGTTCCGCTTGTTTCTGTAAAGGATGCTCCTCGTTTTCCTTATCGGGGCGCTCATCTCGATGTTTCTCGTCATTTCTTTACGGTGGATTCCATCAAACGCTATATTGATATGTTGGCTTTACACAACATGAATGTGTTTCACTGGCATCTCACCGATGATCAGGGATGGCGTATTGAAATCAAGTCTCGTCCTGAGCTTACTAAGGTAGGTGCTTGGCGTGAGGGGACTGTGGTGGGCCGTAATAGCGGCACGTATGTAAACGAACGTTATGGCGGCTTTTATTCTCAAGATGAAATCAAGGATTTGGTGAAGTATGCTGCACAACGCTATGTGAATATTATTCCTGAAATTGATTTGCCGGGGCACATGCAGGCAGCCTTGGCAGCTTATCCGTATTTGGGTTGTACAGGCGGCCCTTATGAGGTGTGGAAACAATGGGGCGTGTCTGAAGATGTGCTTTGTGCCGGTAACGATTCCGTTTATGCGTTTATGGAAGATGTATTGGGTGAGGTTGTCGAACTTTTCCCTTCTGAATATGTTCACATTGGCGGGGATGAATGTCCGAAAGTTCGCTGGGCGAAATGTCCGAAGTGTCAGAAGCGTATCCGTGAACTGGGACTGCATGCGGATAAACATCATACCGCTGAGCAACGCTTGCAGAGTTATGTGATTCGTCGGGCTGCAGCCTTTCTGAATAAGGCAGGTAAACGGATGATTGGTTGGGATGAAACTCTTGAAGGGGGACTTGCACCTGATGCCACGGTTATGTCGTGGAGGGGAATTGAAGGGGCAGTGGAAGCTGCTCGTCAAGGGCATGATGCTATTATGACTCCTACTTCATTCTTGTATTTTGATTATTATCAGACGCTGGATACTACGCATGAGCCTTTGGCTATCGGCGGGTATGTGCCGGTGGAAAAGGTGTATAGTTTCGAACCTGTTCCAGAGGAACTTACTGCTGACGAATCCAGACATATTTTAGGCGTGCAAGCTAATTTATGGACTGAATATGTTCCTACTTATCGCCATGTGGAGTACATGGAGTTGCCCCGTATGGCGGCTTTGGCCGAAGTGCAATGGGTGCAGCCTGCTCAGAAAAACTATACAGACTTTTTGAAGCGTCTGCCTCGTTTACTGGATATGTATGCTTTGCAAAAATATAATTTTGCTCAGCATGTGTATGATGTCACTGCCCATTATCAAATTGATACTGTAGCTACTACAGTCAATGTGGTTCTTTCTACTTTTGACGGAGCTCCCATTTATTATACGCTTGATGGCAGCGAACCGGATGATAAATCTTCCTTGTATGAGGATACCTTGTCATTGAAATCGTCTGCTCTTCTGAAAGCTGTCGCTGTGCGTCCGGTTGGCACGAGCAGTGTGTTGAGTGAGCGTATTGCTTTCAATAAAGCAACAGCCAAACCGGTGCGCCTGCTACAACCGGTCAATGAGAAATATCAGTTTGGAGGGGTGAACACCTTGGTAGATGGCTTGTCGGGTACGCTGAATTATCGTACGGGTCGTTGGATTGCGTTCTATCGGAACGATTTGGAAGTTGTTGTTGATTTAAAAGAAAAGACTCCGATTGAAAAGGCTTGGGTACGCAACTATGTGGAAATCGGTGAGGAAATTCTGGATGCACGCCGTTTTTCTATTCTTGTGTCTGAGGATGGCGAGCATTTCCGCGAAGTGAAATCGGCTGAATATCCGGCTGTGACTAAGGAGGATAAAAACGGGGCTTATGTTCATGAACTGACTTTCGAGCCTGTAGAGGCACGTTATGTAAAGTGGATTGTGTCACCGGAGTATCATATTCCTGCTTGGCACTGGGGAAAAGGTCGCCCTGCTTTTATCTTTGTAGATGAAATAGGAGCGGAGTAAGACGATTGCTTCTGTCATAGACATGTTGAATCATGTGACGTTATGATTGGTTACCGCAAATGGTTATCGGTAATTTAGAAGGAGCACTGATGTGGTTAACTCCATGCCTAAATGGAAACTGGGTATGCAGCGTGGCGTTCCTGTACGCGTATACTATACAGTTCCAATTATGTTTAGGTTTTAAATAAAAAAAGTCCTTGAATTAGAGAAATTCAAGGACCATCATCTGAAATTAGAGTTAACCCGGATTATTATATTTTGTTGATTTGAAGCTTGCACCATATATATATATGTATGTAAGGTGCTCATTATAGCTTCAAAACTATTTTCTCATATATAAGGATTTGAAGGGGTTTGAAAGAGGAGAAAGAATTTGATTCAGAAGCATTAATGCAAGTGTATTCCTATATGTTTGCTACTTAAATGTTTCCTAAATAGGAACTATTTTTGTATCTTTGCATCCAGAATAATTTAAAGGAATGGAAGCTAAAGCAAAGTTTAAAATAATATATTCAGAGGAGACTATTCAATTTCTGAATAGCTTGGATGTTAAGGCGAAAGCTAAGATCATGTACAATATAAATAAAAGCAAATATGTGATTGACAAGGAGCTTTTCAAAAAATTAGATGATGCTGACGACATATGGGAGTTCAGAACCTTATATAGTGGGATTGCTTATCGGTTGTTTGCTTTTTGGGACACAGAGATGGAAACTCTGGTCATTACTACTCATGGCATAATCAAAAAGACCCAGAAAACTCCACCAAAAGAAATAGCTAAAGCGATAGAAATAAAAAGAAAGTACTTCAATTCTAAAAAGTAAAAAGATATGGAAGAGATGAAATTTTATACAGAAGAAGAGGCGTTGGATATAGTAATTGGTGAAAAAGGTACTCCTGAACGCAATAAGTATGAGGATGATATTAATAACTTTTTAATCGGTGAAGCCATTAAGCGTACCAGAGAATCTAAGAATTTGACACAGGAGCAGCTTGGTGAATTGATGGGAGTTAAGAGGGCACAGATTTCCAAAATAGAAAGCGGAAAGAGTGTGACTTTCTCAACCATTATTCGAGCATTCAAAGCTATGGGAGTAAATTCAGCCAATTTGGATTTAGGTTCATTAGGAAAGGTCGCTCTTTGGTAATACAGGATAGAAATAGAAATCAAGCCCATTCTATAGAAGAGTGGGCTGGTTTTTATCCTAATTGCTGTAATGTGGTAAGTACAATCTTAAGGACATTAAGCTTTGGATCTATGAGTATGGTGGCTCTTAGGATTTTTGTGAGTTCTGTTTTTTAATTTCTCAGGTTGGCTTTTGTAGAGGTCTAAAAATCACACAATTGTACAATTTTATATGGGCGGTTTGCAAGTGAGTATTTGTATATTTCAATATACTTGACAGTTGCTTTATCGTAATACTCAACCATTTTTATTGATTGTCCCGTTACAGCGCAGTTTCTCATTAAGTAATCTAAAAAAAAAGAAAGCCGCTAACTAATTGATAGTCAGCGGCTTTTTCGTGGAGCGTATGAGACTCGAACTCATCACCTCGACACTGCCAGTGTCGCGCTCTAGCCAGATGAGCTAACGCCCCTTCTTGTTTTCTTTTCAAGAAATCTTTGTCTTTGTTAGCGCAAATATACTGCATTATTCTGAAATAATTGCTATGTTTGCATTAAAAATTGCAATAAATATCAATTATGCTAATCTATAATACTACTTTCCAAGTGGACGATGAGGTTCACGACAATTTTTTAATCTGGATAAAAGAATGCTATATTCCGGAAGTATTGAAACAGGGCACTCTGAGGTCTCCTCGTATTTGCCGTATCCTGAGTCATCGGGAAGACGGAAGTGCTTATTCTTTGCAATGGGAGGTGGAAAACAGTACCTTGTTGCATCGCTGGCACATGGAGCAGGGGATGAGATTGAATGAAGAACTGGTGAACATCTTTAAGGATAAGGTGATTGGTTTCCCTACGTTGATGGAGGTGATAGCGTGATTCAGCCGGTTAAAGAAAAAATTATCTTAGGTATCGACCCCGGTACGACGATTATGGGGTATGGTGTGTTGCGGGTGTGTGGCACGAAGCCCGAGATGATTGCCATGGGTATCATTGATTTGCGCAAGTTTGCCAATCACTATCTCAAATTGAAGCATATCCATGAACGGGTACTGAGTATTATCGATAGTTATCTGCCTGATGAACTGGCTATTGAAGCACCTTTCTTTGGAAAAAATGTGCAGTCGATGCTGAAGTTGGGACGTGCACAGGGGGTGGCTATGGCTGCTGCTCTGAGCCGAGATATTCCCATCACGGAATATGCTCCTTTGAAAATCAAGATGTCTATCACCGGCAACGGGCAGGCTTCCAAAGAGCAGGTGGCGGATATGCTTCAGCGTATGCTTCATTTTCCGAAAGAAGAGATGCCGGTTTTTATGGATGCTACTGATGGTTTGGCAGCGGCTTATTGTCATTTTTTGCAGATGGGGCGTCCGGCTGTGGAAAAGGGGTATAGCAGTTGGAAGGATTTTATTGCTAAGAATCCTGATAAAGTCAGGTAACAGGCAGATTTATGGATAGGTTATCTGCAGGCTCTTCTTATGGGTCATATCCCGTTCGGAGCGGAAGCTTGACCGAAATGGAGTATGCTCCCAGTGCAACGACTTTTACTTTGTGGGCACCTACGGCCGATGAGGTGCGCTTGATGATTTATTCGGATGGTTGGCGTGGTTCTTTCATTGCTTCGTATGCCATGATGCCTGCCGAGGAGGGGACATGGAAAATGGTTGTTGCCCAAGATTTGTTGGGAAAATACTATACGTTCCATGTGAAGGTGAAAGGGAAGTGGCTGGGCGAAACGCCCGGTATCAATGCGCAGGCTGTTGGGGTCAACGGACAGCGGGCTGCAATTGTGGATTGGAAACAGACTCATCCCGAAGGATGGGATAATGACCGGCGTCCTCCGTTGCAATCACCTGCCGATATGATTATCTATGAGATGCATCATCGGGATTTTTCGGTAGATGAGGCTTCTGGTATCTGTCACAAGGGCAAATACTTGGCTTTGACAGAACAAGGTACTACCAATTCTTTTCAGTTAGCTACCGGTATTGATCATTTGGTGGAGTTGGGCGTTACGCATGTTCATCTGCTTCCTTCTTCTGACTATGCGTCGATTGATGAAACCAGACTCGATGAGAATCCTTACAATTGGGGGTATGATCCTCGCAATTACAATGTGCCCGATGGTTCGTATGCCACGGATCCTTATCAGCCCGAGACCCGTATCAGGGAGTTTAAGCAAATGGTGTTGGCTCTTCATCGGGCAGGGATCCGTGTGGTTATGGATATGGTTTACAATCATACGTTCTATACTGAAGAAAGTAACTTTGAGCGTACTGTGCCCGGGTATTTTTACCGGCGGATGAAAGATGGCAGCTGGTCGAATGGTTCTGGTTGCGGTAATGAGACGGCCAGCGAACGCCCTATGATGCGCAAGTTCATGATAGATTCGGTGCTTTATTGGATCCGTGAATATCACATTGATGGTTTCCGTTTTGACTTGATGGGGCTGCATGATATCGATACGATGAATGCTATCCGAAAGGCGGTGGATGAGGTCGATTCTTCTGTCTGTCTTTACGGGGAAGGCTGGACGGGAGGGGTTCCGTGTTATCCTGCATCGCTGTTGGCTTTGAAAATGAATGTTGCCCGTATGCCGGGGATTGCTGCTTTTTCGGACGAACTGCGTGATGCTTTGTGCGGTTCGGTGTGGGAGAAGGAGAAGGGTGGCTTCTTGGCTGGTGTACCGGGGGCAGAGCAGAGTGTGAAGTTTGGTATTGTTGGGGCTATTGCTCATCCCCAGGTAAAGTATCGTTCTGTGAATTATTCTCATCTTCCGTGGGCTGCGCAGCCCACTCAAATGATTGGTTATGTTTCTTGTCATGACGGCTTGTGCTTGGCCGACCGCCTGAAAGCTGCTTTGCCTGATGTCGGTTTCGACGAGCTGGTCAGGCTGGATAAGCTGGCTCAAACTGTTGTGCTGACTTCTCAGGGAATTCCGTTTCTGTATGCCGGCGAGGAGCTGATGCGTGATAAACAGGGGGTGGACAACAGTTATAAGAGTCCGGATGCCATCAATGGCATTGCATGGGACCGTAAATTTCTGTACCGGGATGTATTTGCTTATTACAAAGAGTTGATTCTGCTTCGTAAGTCTCATCCAGCTTTCAGGATGGGTGATGCCGCTTTGGTGTGCAAGCATCTGCGATTTTTGCCGGTGAAAGGCAGGAATCTGATTGCTTATTGCCTGCACGGACAGCCCAATGGGGAAAGCTGGAAAGATATTGTGGTGGCCTTTAATGCCCGTAGTACGCCGGCCCGGCTGCAGGTTCCTGCCGGTCTTTATCGGGTGGTGTGCAAGGATGGGGTGATTGATTTGCGTGGTCTGGGGGTGCACGAAGGTTCGGAGGTTATTGTGCCTGGACAGTCTGCTTTGATTATGTATAAGAATTGATTTTATCGTTATTATCCCTATCTTTGCTTGAAAATACACTTTTGACTATGATAACCGAAGAATTACAGAAACTCTATCATGCCTTTACGGGCGTTTTTGCCGAGAATATGGTTGAATTGCCTTCATCGGGTTCCAATCGTCGCTATTTCCGCTTGACGGGTGTTCAGAATCTAATTGGGGTCTATGGGACTTGTGTGGATGAAAACAAAGCTTTTCTTTATATGGCCGCTCATTTTCGTAAAAATGGTTTGCCGGTGCCGCAGGTACACATGGTTTCAGACGATCAGTTGTTTTATCTTCAGGAAGATCTGGGGGATATGCTGTTGTTTAACGCCATTGAAAAGGGACGGGCCACCAATGTGTTTTCGGAAGATGAGAAGGAACTGCTCCGTAAGACGATCCGGTTGTTGCCTGCTGTGCAGTTCGGCGGGGCCGACGGGTTTGATTTCTCTCATTGTTATCCTCAGCCGGAATTCAATCAGCGTTCTGTTCTTTGGGATTTGAATTATTTTAAATATTGCTTTCTGAAGGCCACAGGCATGGAGTTTCAGGAAGACAAGCTGGAAGATGATTTCCATAAAATGTGTGATGTGCTGCTGCGCAGCTCTTCGGCCACTTTTATGTATCGTGATTTCCAAAGCCGTAATGTGATGATTAAGGACGGGGAGCCTTGGCTGATTGATTTTCAAGGGGGACGCAAAGGACCGTTCTATTATGATATCGCTTCGTTCCTGTGGCAGGCTAAGGCTAAGTATCCCGACAGTCTGCGTCGGGAACTGATTCATGAATATATGGATGCGCTTCGGAAATATCAGCCGATTGATGAGGCTTATTTTTATAGCCAGCTCCGCCATTTTGTCTTGTTCCGCACGCTGCAGGTGCTGGGTGCTTATGGCTTCCGCGGCTATTTCGAAAAGAAACCTCATTTCATTCAAAGTGTGCCTTTTGCTATTGCCAATTTGCGTGAATTGTTGAAGGAGGATTTTTCGGAATATCCGTACCTCTGCGAGGTGTTGCGTGAGTTGACTGGGCTGAAGCAGTTCTCGGATGATTTGAAGAGGCGACAGCTGACGGTGAAGGTGATGAGTTTTGCTTATAAGAAGGGAATTCCGGACGACCCTACCGGCAATGGGGGCGGATTTGTGTTCGATTGCCGTGCAGTGAATAATCCCGGTAAATATGAGCGGTATAAGCCGTTTACCGGATTGGATGAGCCGGTAATCAAATTTCTCGAAGAAGACGGGGAAATCGAGGTGTTCCTTGAGCATGCTTATGCTTTGGTAGATGCTTCCGTGAAACGGTATATGGAAAGAGGATTCAGCAACTTGTCTGTCTGCTTTGGCTGTACGGGCGGTCAGCATCGTTCGGTCTATTCGGCACAGCATATGGCCGAGCATATCAACCAAAAGTTTGGTGTGAAGGTGGAACTGGTGCATCGCGAACAGAATATTGAGCAAACATTTAATCCAACTTTATAGTATTGTATGAAAGCGATGATATTTGCAGCCGGCTTGGGTAGCCGGCTGAAGCCGTTGACGGATACAATGCCCAAGGCTCTGGTGCCTGTAGCCGGACGTCCGATGCTTGAGCATGTGCTGCTGAAGTTGAAAGAAGCAGGATTTACGGAGGTTGTTGTTAATATACATCATTTCGGAGAGCAAATCATTGATTTTCTACAAGCCAATCAGAATTTCGGGCTCACGATTCATCTTTCAGATGAGCGGGATTTGCTGCTTGATACGGGGGGAGGAGTGAAAAAGGCGCGTGTTTACTTTGAACATTCAGACGAACCGTTTTTGGTGCATAATGTGGATATTCTTTCGGACGTAGACTTGAACCGGCTGTATGCCTATCATCTGCAGCAGGGAGGGGTGGCCACTTTGCTGGCAAGCCGGCGTAAAACGGCCCGCTACCTTCTTTTTGATGAAGGAAAACGGCTGCGCGGATGGGTGAATAAAGATACTGGCCAGGTGAAGCCGGAGGGATTTGATTATCAGCCTTCTCTTTATGAGGAATATGCTTTCAGTGGGATTCATGTGATTTCGCCTTCCATATTCCGGTGGATGGACGAACTGAACTGGGAGGGTAAATTTTCTATCATGGATTTTTATCTATCCGCTTGCAGTCGGCTTGAATTTTCGGGCTATTTGCAAGAATCGGTAAGGCTGATTGATATTGGCAAGCCACAGACACTGCTTCAGGCAGAAAATTTTTTCCAGTAAACCAAATCATACGTTCTGTTGTTATATCTATAGATAAACAAACAACAAAACGTATGATTGCAGTCAATTTAGGAAAATGGATGAATGATACGCTGATGGGATGGGGAATGAATCCGACCATCGTCAATCGGCTGGATGAAACTTTTATTGTTGTTCTGATGATAGCGGTTGCCGTCGGGATCAACTATCTGTGTCAGGCTATTCTTTTGGGTGGTATGAAACAGTATACTCACCGTAAACCGCGGCAGTGGAATACGCTCTTGATGAAGCGGAGGGTGTTTCATCACTTGGTTCACACCCTTCCGGCTTTCTTGGTTTATGTTCTCCTGCCGATGGCTTTCGTTCGAGGCAAGGAGTTGCTGGTGATTTCTCAAAAGATTTGTGCTATTTATATTGTTGTTTCCTTGCTGCTGGCTCTGAATGGTTTGTTATTGATGGTGCTGGACATTTTCAATGCGAAGGAATCTATGAAGAATCGTCCGATGAAGGGCTTTGTACAAGTGTTGCAAGTGCTTTTATTTTTTGTGGCCGGTATTATTGTTGTTTCCATTCTGGTCAATAAGTCGCCAGCCAGTTTATTTGCCGGATTGGGTGCTTCTGCCGCTATTTTGATGCTGGTGTTTAAGGACACTATTTTAGGATTTGTGGCTGGCATTCAGTTGTCTGCCAATGATATGGTGCGTCCGGGCGATTGGATTACTTTGCCTTCCGGCGGTGCCAACGGCATTGTGCAGGAAATCACCTTGAACACTGTTAAGATTCAGAATTTTGATAATACCATATCAACAGTGCCTCCGTATACCCTGGTAAACACTCCTTTTCAAAACTGGCGGGGAATGGCGGAGTCGGGCGGACGCAGAGTGATGAAGAACATTACGCTCGACTTGAATACGCTGCAGTTCTGTACTCCCGAAATGCTCGACCGTTACCGGAAGGAAATTCCGCTGATGGCCGATTACCGGCCGGCTGATGGCGTGGTTCCTACCAACTCGCAGGTCTATCGGGTTTACATTGAACGCTATTTATGCAGTTTACCTGTGGTCAATCAGGAACTTGACCTGATTATAACCCAAAAAGAAGCTACGATGTATGGCTTGCCTATTCAGGTGTATTTTTTTTCTCGGAATAAAGTATGGAAGGAATATGAATGTATACAGTCGGATATTTTCGATCATTTGCTGGCCATGGTTCCTAAGTTTGATTTAAAATTGTATCAGTATTCTGAATAGGACGGACTGGGGACAAGGTGCTGACGAACGCACAAGGCTGTCCGTCTTTCAGTAATAGAGTTCAAAATCGGTATACACCGGAAGATGGTCGCTGTAGCCACCGTTATATTTCATTCCTTTGTAGGTGCGGAAAGGTTCTTTCCCTCCATATTTGCTGTCTTCAGTCAGCAGGAAAGGCAATCGGCTGATGTGTGCGTATGATTCTTTGGTGAAAAAGTGGCTTGAGGTGTCAAGTAAGGTGCCCGATACAATCAGGTGGTCGAGCAATCCCCATTCTCCATGGAATTTATATGAGCCGAATGATTTTGTTTTGCTTTGTGATGCCAGTAGGTGGTAAAGTTTCTTCGGAAGCAGGGGATAGGACGGGGCTTCCGCTTCCAGCACCTGACGGATGGATGCATTGTACGGGTAGTCATTGAAATCACCCATGATAATCAGTTGAGGATGCAGCCGTGTATGCATGATGCTGTCTGCCTGTTGTCGAAGTATCCGTGCTGCCTGAAGGCGGTAGGGTTCGGAGGCCTTGGCTCCACCCGAACGGCTGGGCAAGTGGCAGACAAACACATCGAGTGTATCGCCCGTGAGCAGCTGGCCGCTGACATGAAGCAAGTCGCGGGTAGGGTGATGTCCTTGGATGGGCGGAATGCCAACCGGTCGGAAAGAAAGCAGTTTAAATACATCGCGCTGGTAGAGCAGTGCCACATCGATACCGCGAGGATCCGGTGAACGGGTGATGATATATCGGTAGTCAAGTTCTTTCAGCGGAGAACGTCGGGTGAGATCGTTCAGCACAGAATCATTCTCTACTTCACAAAGCCCGATTAGTGCAGGCGGGTTCCACTCGCCTACGGCAGCGATGACACGGGAAATGTGAGCCAGCTTCTGCTTGTATTTGCTGTAATTCCAATGCCGCATGGCATCGGGCATAAATTCATAATCATTCTTCAAGGTGTCATGGCGGCAGTCGAACAGATTTTCCACGTTCCAGCTCACTACTCTGAATGTAATCTTTTCTTTCCGGTTCTTACTTTCTTCCGGATGATTTTGCGCCTTTGCTGCCGATGGTATCAGGAGTAGGAGAGTGCTGAAAAGTCCTATAAAAAAGAGTATGGTAACAACTACTCTTTTTTCGTTGTTACCATATACTCTTGTTTTAAGCCTGTCAGACCGATTATTGTTTAGCCGGAACATGTACAAGGACATCCAATAAATGGTTCCAGAATTTTTCTACAGTCGGTATCAGCATGCGTTCGTCGGGAGAGTGAACTCCAGTCAGTGTAGGACCGAACGAAATCATATCCAATGAAGGATACTTGTCGAGGAACAAGCCACATTCCAGACCTGCGTGGATGGCTTTTACTTTCGCTTCTGCTCCAAACAGGCGTTGGTAAGATTCGGCTGCGACCTTGAGAATGGCCGAGTTCGGGTTGGGTTTCCATCCCGGATAACCTTCACCAAAGGTCACGTTGGCACCGGCCAGACGGAACACTGCGCGTACAGTGTTGGCAATATCGTTGCGTGCAGAGATAATGGAACTGCGCTGGCTTGTTTCAATCCGGATGATGTGGTTGGGTTTCATTTTGACAGAAGCCAGGTTGGTGGATGTTTCTACCAGTCCCGGGATATCCTGACTCATGGCATACACTCCGTGAGGTGCTGCATATAATGCTTGCAGCAAGCGGCCTGTAGTGTCTTGATCGATGGCTTTGGCACGTGCACTTTCTGATTCCAGAACCAGCTGCAAGTCCGGTTCTACAGCCGACAGTTCATCTTCCACTTCAGCAGTAAAGATATTCAGTTCGGTGCGTACATCGTGTTTGGCATCTTCCGGAACAGCACAGATGGCGTAGGCTTCACGCGGAATGGCGTTGCGCAAATTACCTCCATTGATTTCACACAGATACAAATCGTGCTTTTCGGCAATGCGGGTGAGGAATCTGTTCAGAATTTTGTTGGCATTTCCTCTTCCGAGGTGAATGTCGCCGCCCGAGTGACCGCCTTTCAAACCTTTCACTTCTACTTTGAAGAAGAAATATCCAGCCGGAACATCCACTTCCTGATAGGTAAATTCAGCAACGGAATCAATACCGCCGGCGCATCCGATATACAGTTCGCCCTCGTCTTCTGAATCCAGATTGAGCAGAATGTCGCCGCTCATGAAGCCTTCCTGCAAAGCAAAAGCACCTGTCATGCCGGTTTCTTCATCGATGGTAAACAGACATTCCAACGGACCATGTTCAATGCTGTCGTCGGCCAGCAGAGCCAGTTCGGTAGCTACACCGATGCCGTTGTCGGCTCCCAGGGTCGTACCTTTTGCTTTCAGCCAATCTCCTTCAATCTCGGTCTGGATAGGGTCAGTGAGGAAATTATGTTGAACGTCGTTGTTCTTTTCACATACCATGTCAATGTGTGATTGCAGGATGACGGTCTGCAAGTTTTCTTTACCGGGAGTGGCCGGTTTTTTAATCAGGACATTGCCTGCTTCGTCCACCTTTGTCTCCAGATTATGCTTGGCTCCGAACTCTTTCAGGTAGGCCACCATTTTCTCTTCTTTCTTTGAGGGACGCGGCACTTGACAGATTTCTTCAAAATACTTGAATACACCAGCCGGCTTTAAGTCTTTTTTTTCCATGTTGTTATCTTTTTATAGATTATAGTAAAAGAAATAGGGGAAGGATTCCTTCTGTTCCTATTTGCTAAATATGGTTAATTTGATTGGCTTATCTGAACTCATATCTCATTAAAGCCTATCTTTGCACTCACAAAATTAATAGAAATGCTTGAGACTATACTGATAACTTTGTTAATAGTTGCTATTTCACTGCTTTTATTAGGCGTGAATGTATTCTTTACGAAGAATAGAAAGTTTCCTAACAGCCATGTGAGCGGAAATAAGGCGTTGCGTAAGAAAGGAATCGGATGTGCACAGTCTCAGGACCGTGAGGCGCAGAAGAAGCCTCGATTTTCTATTGATGCACTGGAAAAAACCTTGAATGATAGTATGAATTAAAAATTAAAAAACAATACATATTTAGATTATGAATAGAATGAATTACCTCATGAACGGTTTGGCTGCTCTTGCATTGATCGTTTTATTTGCACAATGTGCCGGCAAGGCTGACAATCAAGCTACAACATCTACATCTCAAGCAAGTACTGGACTGTCTGGAATGAAAATCGCTTATGTAGAAATTGACTCTCTTTTGGCTCAATATAATTTCTGTATTGACTTGAACGAAGCAATGGTGAAGAAAAGCGAAAATGTTCGTTTGACACTGAATCAGAAAGCTAATGCTTTGAACAAAGAAAAGCAGGAATTCCAGAAGAAAGTGGAAAACAATGCTTTCTTGTCACAGGAAAGAGCTCAGCAGGAATACAACCGTTTGGTGAAACTGGAACAAGACTTGCAGGAATTGAGCAACAAGCTTCAAAACGGCTTGATGGAAGAAAGCAACAAAAACAGCCTGCAGTTCCGCGATTCTATCAATGCATTCTTGAAAGAATATAATAAGACTCACGGCTACAGCTTGATTTTCAGCAATACTGGTTTTGACAACTTGCTGTATGCTGACAAGGCTTTCAATATCACAAAAGAAATTGTAGACGGGCTGAATGCAAGATATTCTTCGCCGGCTAAAAAATAAATAAACTTTTCCATTAATAATAAACCCTCACTGCAGATTGCGGCGAGGGTCTTTTTTTATCTGACAATAAGACAACGGTTTATTGTTCTTTGTTCTTCTCTTCTTCTTGCGGTATGCGGAAAGCAGTATACAACTCAAGAATGGCAGCAATGGTGAGGCAGGCAATCCATTCGTTTCCTCGGGTAGTGAACATGAACAGTCCGGTGAGAACCAGAGCCAGTGCTCCGAAAATCTGTTGCACTCGCAAGCGTCTCAGGGTATTGCTTTTTCCTTTAACGGGTGTATTTACTTGTGCTAAGGCTACAAAGCCGGCACCGATGGTATATATATAAGGGGCATATGCCCATCCGGTGATGAAAACAGCAGCTCCGATAAGAGCCATCACGGCACCGGCAATAAAAAGGGCGGGGATTAGTTGTCTCATTTCTATTTTTTATTCTTCTTCTTCAAAAACAAAAATATCTTCATTGGGCTTTTTCATCAGGTATTTTTCTCTGGCGATTTGCTCAATGGCGTCAGGATTGGTGGTAATCTCGTTCAGTCTTTGAGTGTTTTCTTCATAATCTGTCCGATATTTTTCAATTTCTTCCTTCAGCTGCATGATTTCATGCTTGTATTCAAGACGGCGAATCATGCTGTTTTCATCTAGGAAGACGATGATTACGGTAAATGCAACAATCGTAATAAAGTATTTACGTCTGCATATAAATTTCCAAATATTGCTTAACTTGTCCATCTTTTTTGTCCGTTTTAATCTCCGCAAAGATAAGACTTATAACTCAAAAACTTATCGATTTGCTTTTAAATCTTCGGTCGCTATCCTTTATTACTTCTCACTTTTTGTGTACATTTGCACAAAATGCGTAAACAGATTATCCCGCTTATGGAAAACTATATTGTTTCTGCTCGTAAGTACCGTCCTGCTACGTTTGAATCGGTAGTGGGCCAAAGAGCATTGACCACTACTTTGAAGAATGCGATTGCTACGCAAAAGCTGGCGCATGCCTATTTGTTCTGCGGACCGCGAGGAGTAGGAAAGACGACTTGTGCACGAATCTTTGCCAAGACAATCAACTGTATGACTCCTACTGCCGACGGTGAGGCATGTAATCAGTGTGAATCTTGTGTGGCATTTAATGAACAGCGGTCGTATAATATCCATGAACTGGATGCGGCTTCCAATAACTCCGTGGATGACATTCGTCAGCTGGTGGAGCAGGTGCGCATTCCGCCCCAGGTAGGCAAGTATAAGGTCTATATCATCGACGAGGTGCATATGCTTTCTACATCGGCTTTCAATGCGTTTCTGAAAACTCTGGAAGAACCTCCTCATCATGCTGTTTTTATTTTGGCTACTACCGAGAAGCATAAGATTCTGCCTACTATCTTGTCGCGTTGTCAGATTTATGATTTCAATCGAATCAGTGTGGAGGATACGGTGAATCACTTGATGTATGTAGCAGCTAAGGAAGGCATCGCGGCAGAACCGGAAGCTTTGAACGTGATAGCGATGAAGGCTGACGGCGGGATGAGGGATGCTTTGTCTATCTTTGATCAGGTGGTCAGCTTTACGGGTGGACATATCACCTATAAGAGCGTCATCGATAATCTGAATGTGCTGGATTATGAATACTACTTCCGTCTCACCGATAGCTTCTTGGCAAACAAGGTGAGTGATGTGTTGCTGCTTTTTAATGATATTCTTAACAAGGGATTCGACGGCAGCCATTTTATAACGGGCTTGTCTTCGCATTTCAGGGATTTGCTGGTAGCTAAGGATGCAGTAACCCTTCCTCTGTTGCAGGTGGGAGCCGGTATTCGTCAGCGCTATCAGGAGCAGGCACAGAACTGTCCCTTACCTTTTATATATAAGGCGATGAAGCTTTGTAATGATTGCGATTTGAATTACCGGATCAGCAAAAACAAACGTTTGCTTGTGGAACTCACGCTGATTCAACTGGCTCAGCTCACAGTTGAAGGGGATGAAGCCAGTGGTGGGCGTAGCCCTAAGAATGTTATTAAACCCATATTCAATCAGCCGGTAGCCCAGGCATCATCAGCCGGTGCAGCTCCGGTGCAGCAAGGAACGCATAGTGTGCCTCAGTCGCCGACAGCAGCGTCTCATTCGGCAGGACCGGCTGCTTCAACGCAGTCTCCCCGTCCGGTTACTCCTCAACAGCCTGCTTCTCCGGTTGCGGCTGCTCCTTCCTTTACCTCTTCTGCTGTCTCTTCTGGCCAGTCGGGAAAAGAGGAGGGACGTAAGGTGCCTGTCATGAGTTTGTCTAGCTTGGGTGTGTCTATCAAGCACCCGCAGCGCGGACAGGAGGAGAAAAATGTGCAGTCTGTCTCTTCGTCTACGCCTAGCCATGCTGTGCAGGAAGAAGATTTGATGTTCAATGAACGCGATTTGGACTATTATTGGAGGGAGTATGCCACACAGTTGCCCAAAGAGCAGGATGCCCTTTCCAAGCGAATGTTGATGCTACATCCGTCTTTATTGAAAAACTCTACTACTTTTGAAGTAGTGGTGGATAATGAAATGGCAGCCAAAGATTTCGTCGCTTTGATACCTGAACTTCAGCAGTATCTATCCAAGCGGCTGAAGAACAGAAAGGTGGCTATGCAAGTGCGTGTGAGTGAAGATTCGGAAGCGGCCCGTCCGGTGGGTAGGGTGGAGAAATTCCAAATGATGGCACAGAAAAATCAGGCCCTTCTGCAGCTTAAAGATACTTTCGGGTTGGAACTGTACTAGACATGGCTTGCCGATAGCGGACTGGTCCGTACACAAAGATAAAAGATGAACGAAGCAGTGCCGGAACTTCAGTAGAAAGAAAGTTCCGGCACTGCTTTTTTTCAAACCTGTTTGCTTGTTTTTCCTATCGAAAAGCCGGTTTGTCTAGGCCGTCTGATGCTTTTTTAGTATCTTTTATCAGGCATGACAATCCATAAGATGATGTAAACCAATACACCTGCAAATGCTGTGAATAGACTGAGAAGGACATATGTGATTCGCACAACTGAAGTTTCCCAACCCAAATACTCTGCAATACCGGCACATACGCCCGCAAACATTTTGTTGGATGAGCGAGTGAGTTTTTTGTTATTTTCCATATAATGATAAAATTAGTAGTTTTATTCTTCTACAAATATAAAGATAATATTTGATTTCTTCCTTGAAAGGTTAAAAAAGTCCTAATTAGACTATAAAATAGGGAGATAGGTATCATTTAATTAGCCATTGTCTTTGTCAGTCAAGAAAAAATTTCTACCTTTGCGCCCGATTTATAGATAATATAATGTCTTATTTAATTAAAGTATTAAACAATTTATTTTATTAATGGAAAACTTAAAGAACGTTGCTCCTATTGAAGACTTCAACTGGGATGCTTATGAAAATGGCGAAGCAGTAACTAACGTTAGCCACGAAGAACTTGAAAAAGCATACGACAGTACGCTTAACAAGGTAAATGACCGTGAGGTTGTTGACGGTACCGTAATCGCAATGAACAAGCGTGAAGTAGTTGTGAACATCGGTTACAAATCAGACGGTATTATTCCTTTGAATGAATTCCGTTACAATCCTGATTTGAAAGTAGGTGATACTGTAGAAGTGTACATCGAAAACCAGGAAGACAAAAAAGGACAACTCGTTCTGTCTCACAGAAAAGCTCGTGCAACTCGTTCTTGGGATCGTGTGAACGCAGCTCTTGAAAACGAAGAAATTATTAAGGGTTACATCAAGTGCCGCACGAAGGGTGGTATGATTGTTGACGTATTCGGTATCGAAGCATTCTTGCCGGGTTCTCAAATTGATGTGAAACCGATCCGTGACTACGATGTATTCGTAGGTAAGACTATGGAATTCAAGGTGGTTAAGATCAACCAAGAATTCAAAAACGTGGTTGTTTCTCACAAGGCTCTTATCGAAGCTGAACTGGAACAACAGAAGAAGGAAATCATCAGCAAGCTGGAAAAAGGACAAGTTCTCGAAGGAACTGTTAAAAATATCACATCTTACGGTGTATTCATCGACTTGGGTGGCGTAGACGGTTTGATCCACATTACTGACCTTTCTTGGGGCCGTGTAAGCGATCCGAAGGAAATCGTTGAATTGGATCAGAAACTCAACGTGGTTATCCTTGACTTCGATGATGAAAAGAAACGTATTGCTCTCGGCTTGAAGCAGCTGACTCCGCACCCATGGGATGCTTTGGATGCTGACTTGAAGGTTGGTGACAAGGTGAAAGGTAAAGTAGTCGTTATGGCTGACTACGGTGCATTCATCGAAATCGCTCCGGGTGTAGAAGGCTTGATCCACGTATCTGAAATGTCTTGGAGCCAGCACTTGCGTTCTGCTCAAGACTTCATGAAGGTAGGTGATGAAGTTGAAGCAGTTATCTTGACTCTCGACCGTGAAGAACGTAAGATGTCTTTGGGTATCAAGCAGCTGAAACAAGATCCATGGGAAACTATCGAAGAAAAGTATCCTGTAGGTTCTAAGCACACTGCAAAAGTACGTAACTTCACTAACTTCGGTGTATTCGTAGAAATCGAAGAAGGTGTTGATGGCTTGATCCACATCTCTGACCTTTCTTGGACTAAGAAGGTAAAACACCCGTCAGAATTCACTCAGATTGGTGCAGACATCGAAGTTCAAGTGTTGGAAATCGACAAAGAAAACCGTCGTTTGAGCTTGGGTCACAAACAACTGGAAGAAAATCCTTGGGATGTATTCGAAACAGTATTTACTGTAGGTTCTGTACACGAAGGTACTATCATCGAAATGTTGGATAAGGGTGCTGTAGTAGCTCTTCCTTATGGTGTTGAAGGTTTCGCAACTCCGAAACACTTGGTTAAAGAAGACGGCTCACAAGCTCACTTGGATGAAAAACTGGAATTCAAGGTTATCGAATTCAACAAGGACGCTAAGAGAATCATCTTGTCTCACAGCCGTATTTTCGAGGATGTAGCTAAGGCTGAAGAAAGAGCTGAAAAGAAGGCTACATCTAAGAAATCTTCTAAGAAAGAAGAAACTCCGATGATTCAGAACCAAGCAGCTTCTACAACTTTGGGCGACATCGACGCTTTGGCTGCTTTGAAAGAACAGTTGGAAGGAAAGAAATAATTTAGTTTATTTCCATATGACAAAAGGCGTTCCGTATGATGCGGAACGCCTTTTTCTTTTTAGCTTGAAAATACCTTTCTTCCAGCAGCATGATTCCATAGAAAATTTTTATCTTTGCCCGATATGGAGAAGTTTGAATTACACATATTAGGCTGCGGTTCCGCTTTGCCTACGACTCGGCATTTTGCTTCATCACAAGTTATCAACTTGCGTGATAAATTGTATATGATTGATTGTGGTGAAGGGGCCCAAATGCAGCTACGCCGTTCTCGGCTTAAGTTTTCAAGGTTGAACCACATCTTTATATCCCATCTGCATGGTGATCATTGCTTTGGTCTTTTGGGATTGGTTTCTACGTTCGGCCTCTTGGGGCGTACAGCCGATTTGCATATCTATTCTCCTGTCGGTCTGGAAGCACTCTTTGCTCCCGTTTTTTCATTCTTTTGTAAAAACTTGCCGTTTAAGGTACTGTTTCATGAGTTTCAGGCCAAGAAGCCTGTTTGTATATTTGAAGACCGCTCTCTGACCGTTACTACCATTCCTCTGCAGCACAGGATGCCTTCCTGCGGTTTTCTTTTTGAGGAAAAACAGGGGCTGAATCACATTGTCCGTGAGATGGTCGATTTCTATAAAGTACCCGTGTACGAAATCAACCGCATCAAGAACGGAAGCGACTATGTCACTCCTGAAGGGGAAGTAATTCCGAATGCTCGTCTGACGTTACCTGCAGCACCGGCCCGAAAATACGCTTATTGTTCGGATACCATCTATCTGCCTCACCTTGCAGAACAGCTTAAAGGTGTCGACTTATTGTATCATGAAGCTACTTTTGCTCAGGAAAACCTGGCCAGAGCCAAAGAAACCTTTCATACCACAGCTTCCCAGGCAGCTCAGCTGGCGTTGGATGCAGGAGTGAAGCAATTAGTAATTGGCCATTTCTCTGCCCGTTATGAAGATGAAACAGTGTTGCTTGATGAGGCTCAGTCTGTCTTTCCTCGCACATTGTTGGCCAAAGAAAATTTATGTATAAACGTGAGTGATGGAACAGCTTCTTTTGATCACCGTCCCATCCGGGTGGAAGATGACAGCAGACAGAACCGAAAATGACAATGCCTTACAATGAACATGAAGTATTGCAACTTCTTCAAAGTGAGCGCACACAGCGCAAAGCCTTTGAGATGATTGTTGCCCAATATAGCGAACAGCTTTATTGGCAAATCCGTCGTCTGGTGTTGTCACATGAAGATGCAAACGATTTGTTGCAAAATACTTTTATTAAAGCATGGACCCATATTTCTTTATTCAGGGCTGAATCCAAATTGTCCACTTGGCTCTACCGGATAGCTTTGAACGAATGTCTTACATTTCTCAATAAACAGCGGGCTGTTTCCATTGTGGCCCTCGACGATCCGGAAGCCTCGACTCTGCAGAAGCTGGAAACGGACCCATACTTCTCTGGAGACCATATACAGCTGACCCTGCAAAAAGCATTGATGACTTTGCCCGAGAAGCAACGCATGGTTTTTAATTTAAAGTATTATCAGGATATGAAATACGAAGATATGTCTGAAGTCTTCGGCACTTCTGTAGGAGCGCTGAAAGCATCCTACCATCATGCTGTGAAGAAAATTGAGAAGTATTTGGAAGAAAATGAATAAGCTTTAAACCTTTGAATGTAGAAAATGTCTAATAAAAAAGAGAGGAGGAAAACGTATGAAAGAAGAAGATACTCTATTGAAAAAAATTGGCAAGGACAATTCATTTAAAGTTCCCGACGGCTACTTTGCCAATTTGACTTCCGAGGTCATGAACCGACTTCCGGCTGAGGAAACGAACACCATCGCAGAGTCTCCTGTCAGTATGTGGACAAAAGTAAAGCCGCTGCTTTATTTGGCTGCTATGTTTGTGGGTGCTGCTTTGATTATCCGGTCTTTCTCTGTGGACAATAAGCCTGTTCCTTCTGCTGATATGGCTATGGGGGAAGAGGAAACAGAAATCTTGTCGGAAGAAATTATTGACTACACGCTGGATCGTGCCATGCTGGACGATTATTCGCTGTATGTCTATTTAAGCGATTCGGATAATGAATAATACTAACCCTTGTTGAATGATATAACAATGAGAAGAATACTAGCTTTGCTCGTTTTGTTGTGTGCTTTTTTACCCGTTGTGCAAGCTGTTGAGGTGTGCGATCCGCCACACTTGTCGCGTGAAGAATATAGGGCCAAACAAAAAGCATTTATCATAGAGAAAGCCGGGCTTACCAAGAAAGAGGCAGCTCGTTTTTTTCCTGTATACTATGAGCTTCAAGATAAAAAGAAAAAACTGAATGATGACTCCTGGCGTCTGATTCGGAAAGGTAAAGAGAATGATGTCACAGAATTACAGTATGAAGAAATACTGGATAAGATTGCGGATAACCGGATTGAGGCTACTCAGCTGGAAAAATCTTACCTGGCTAAGTTTAAGAAGATTCTTTCCAGCAAAAAAATATATATGGTACGGCGTGCGGAACTGCGTTTCCATCGCGAGCTGCTGAAAGAAATGCATTGATAAACAGAGGGTGTGTCGATTCTTTTTATAAGACATGACACACCCTCTCGCTTTTTTATAGTCCTTTTTTCTTTGCTTCGTTCCAGATGGCATCCATCTCTTCGAGCGACATCTCTTTCAGATTTTTGCCTTCCTTCAACGTATGCTCTTCCAGGTAATTGAAACGTCGGATAAACTTCTGGTTCGTACGTTCCAGTGCATTGTCGGGATTGATTTTATACAAGCGTGCCGCATTGATCAGGCTGAACATCACATCCCCGAATTCGGCTTCAGCTTTATCTTTGTCCATCTGAGCCACTTCTTCTTGGAATTCAGCGATTTCCTCTTTCACTTTCTCCCACACCTGCTCGCGTTCTTCCCAATCGAATCCCACATTGCGTGCTTTGTCTTGCATCCGATACGCTTTTATGAGCGAAGGGAGAGCAGACGGCACACCGCTAAGCACACTTTTGTTACCATCTTTCTCTTTCAGCTTCAGCTGTTCCCAATTCTCGGATACCTGAGCAGCCGTTTCTGCTTTCACCTCGCCAAACACATGCGGGTGGCGGAAGATAAGCTTCTCACAGAGCTGGTCGCACACATCCTTGATGTCAAAGTCGCCTGTTTCCGAACCTATTTTGGCGTAAAAAGCTACGTGCAGTAGCACATCACCCAGTTCTTTGCAAATATCCTTCTTGTCATTTCGCATCAAGGCATCACACAGTTCATAGGTCTCTTCTATGGTGTTGGGGCGCAGGCTTTCATTTGTCTGCTTACGGTCCCACGGACATTTTACTCTCAGTTCATCGAGAATATCCAGGAAGCGTCCGAAGGCTTCCATTTGTTCTTGTCTGGTATGTGACATAATTTGATAGATTTATAATTGGTTCTTTTTTCTTTTTTCCCATTCATGATAAGAAATCAGCAGTCCCACTACCTCCGAGTAGTTTTTCCAACCGCTTTCAATCTTGTTTCCTTTCAGGTATAAATCATACAGCCAGTTTTGCATAGTTCCCAATGCCGGACTGTATTTTTCTCTCCAATAGTCTTGATTCAGTTGGGCAGCCACGCAAATATCCGAGCGAATCTGCATATACAGTCTTTCGTACTCTTCGCGCGGCAGCAGCATTTGTGCATTCCTCATCACATGCCCCAAAACGGCAAAGTAGCCGGCATAGCGTATTTCCTTTATCTGTGAGCGGGTACATACCTGATACGCATAAAAGTTGGCTTCCGCTTCGTTGGTGATGCCCAGCAGATGCGACAGTTCGTGTGCGTAGACTGACGGATAGTTCAGCGGATGCAAATCACCATTCAGCGTAAATTCACAGAAAAACGGTCCCATGCTGCCGGTAACTCCTACCTTGGAGCAAAGCGGAGTAAAGATCATTCTTTTCGCCTGAGGCCTGTCATGAGGAGGTTTGTGCACTCCCAGGCTGTCGCTCAACTCTTTGTAGATGCGCGTCACTTCCTGTCTCACATCTTCCTCTTTCACCGTTTTCCATGTCATCTGATGATAGGGCACGAAGGACTGGTTGAGTTTCGTGATATATTCATTGATAAAACTGTTGAAGTTTTCCGGAGTATAGGCCGTATGCGGGATGTGCGTTCGCTGGTAAAAGTCAGGCTGTGAGTAATTGAGTCCCCAGGCAAGATAGAACCATACATATACCCACAGCAGGTATTCTCCGCTGCATAGTCCTGCTTTCTTCCAGCTCCAGTGCAGTCGGAAGTGGCTGAAGAAGGGAAAACATACCACGCCAACGATACTCAAAAAGATGAATAGGTCGCCTATGGCGAAAGGGAACACGTTGGAAAAAGCCGATAACAGATAAGATATCCTGGGATATACGGTGTGTGCATAGCCTTCCGCCAACGAAGCATTCAGTTGCCCTGCTGCAACAAGAATCAATAAGATGCCCAATATCAAATGTCTCTTTTTCAATTTCCTTTTCATACGCTATCCTTTTTTTACTACTTGCACATGCTTTTGCTGATACAGTCGCGTCCTTGTTCTGAGGATTTTGCAAGTATATTTCCAATAATTGTAACAAAAATAGGCATTTCATAGATGTTGTGCGAAAAAATAGCTCTATATTTGCGAAAAATCTGTTAATGGTGCTTGTATTCTCTGTGAGGCAATGGAAAAGATTGTTGAATAATTAGTAATTTTGCACCTGTTATTATTTAGAATTTACAACCTATCATAGATATAAAGACAATATGGAATTAGCAAGTAAGTACAATCCCGCTGACGTGGAGGGAAAGTGGTACCAGTATTGGCTGGACAATCATTTATTTAGTTCGAAACCTGATGGCCGTGAACCTTACACTGTCGTCATTCCGCCCCCTAACGTCACTGGTGTGTTGCACATGGGACACATGCTTAATAATACCATTCAGGATATTTTGGTCCGTCGTGCCCGTATGGAAGGTAAAAATGCCTGCTGGGTGCCGGGTACCGACCACGCTTCAATTGCTACAGAAGCAAAGGTGGTTAATAAATTGGCAGCTCAGGGCATCAAGAAAACCGACCTCACTCGCGATGAGTTCTTGAAACATGCATGGGAATGGACCGATGAACACGGAGGCATTATCTTGAAGCAGCTCCGTAAGCTGGGTGCATCTTGTGATTGGGACCGTACTGCTTTCACTATGGATGAAAAACGCAGTGAAAGTGTACTCAAGGTATTTGTCGATCTGTTTGAAAAAGGACTGATCTATCGTGGAGTACGTATGGTCAACTGGGACCCCAAGGCGTTGACTGCCCTTTCTGATGAAGAGGTAATCTATAAAGAAGAGCATGGTAAACTGTATTACCTTCGTTACAAGGTAGAAGGCGATGCTGAAGGCCGTTACGCAGTAGTGGCTACTACCCGTCCGGAAACCATCATGGGTGATACGGCTATGTGTATCAACCCGAACGACCCGAAGAACGAATGGCTGAAAGGAAAGAAGGTAATCGTTCCTTTGGTGAACCGCGTGATTCCTGTGATTGAAGATGATTATGTGGATATCGAATTCGGTACCGGCTGTCTGAAAGTGACTCCGGCTCATGACGTAAACGACTATATGCTCGGTGAAAAATACAATCTGCCAAGCATCGATATCTTCAATGATAACGGTACGTTGAGCGAAGCTGCTGGCATGTATGTAGGCATGGACCGCTTCGACGTGCGCAAGCAGATTGAGAAAGATCTGGAAGCTGCCGGCTTGCTGGAAAAAACGGAAGCATACACCAATAAGGTGGGATATTCTGAGCGTACGAATGTGGTTATCGAACCGAAGCTTTCTATGCAATGGTTCCTCAAAATGCAGCATTTTGCTGATATGGCTTTGCCTCCTGTGATGAACGACGAACTGAAGTTCTATCCGGCAAAATATAAAAATACCTATAAGAACTGGTTGGAAAACATCAAGGACTGGTGTATCAGTCGTCAATTGTGGTGGGGACACCGTATTCCGGCTTACTTCCTTCCTGAGGGTGGCTATGTAGTAGCGGTAACAGCTGAAGAGGCTTTGGCAAAGGCAAAAGAAAAGACCGGAAACGCTAATCTGACTCTTGATGATCTCCGTCAGGATGAAGACTGTCTGGATACTTGGTTCTCTTCTTGGCTGTGGCCTATTTCTTTGTTCGATGGCATTAACAATCCGGGCAACGATGAAATCAAGTATTATTATCCTACCAGCGACTTGGTAACCGGTCCGGATATCATCTTCTTCTGGGTAGCCCGTATGATTATGGCTGGATACGAATACATGGGTGACATGCCGTTCAAGAGCGTATATTTCACCGGTATTGTGCGCGATAAGTTGGGTCGTAAGATGTCCAAGTCGCTCGGTAACTCTCCCGACCCGTTGGAACTGATTGAGAAATTCGGTGCAGACGGTGTACGTATGGGTATGATGTTGGCTGCTCCTGCCGGTAACGATATCTTGTTTGATGATGCTCTGTGCGAACAAGGACGTAACTTCTGTAACAAAATATGGAATGCCTTCCGCCTGATCAAGGGATGGCAGGTAGACGAATCTGCTGAAGTGCCTGCATCTGCAGCATTGGCAGTAGAATGGTTTGCTTCTAAAATCAGCGATGTAACAGCTGAAATGGACGATCTCTTTAAGAAATACCGTTTGAGTGAAGCTCTGATGGTGGTTTATAAACTGTTCTGGGATGAATTCTCCAGCTGGTATCTGGAAATGATTAAACCGGCATACGGTCAGCCCATCGATGGCAAAACGTATGCAGCCACTCTTGGTTTCATGGATACCCTGCTTCACCTGCTTCATCCGTTTATGCCGTTCATCACTGAAGAGTTGTGGCAGCAGTTGGAAGAGCGTAAAGATGGCGAAAGCCTGATGGTGAACCCGCTTGCAACAGCCGGTATGAAGAAAGACGAAGCCTTGCTTCGTGATATGGAGGTAACCAAAGAAATTATCGGTGGCATCCGTACAATCCGTTTGCAGAAGAACATTGCACAGAAAGAAGCTTTGACGCTGCAGGTAGTGGGCGCTCATCCTGTAGAAGCCTTCAATGTGGTTATCCAGAAAATGTGTAACCTCTCTTCTATTGAGGTGGTGGAAAACAAAGCCGACGGTGCTGCTTCCTTCATGGTAGGTACTACGGAATATGCTGTTCCATTGGGCAACCTGATTGATGTGGAAGCCGAAATAGCTCGTATGGAAGCCGAACTGAAGCACAAAGAAGGATTCTTGCAGGGAGTTTTGAAGAAACTGAGCAACGAAAAATTTGTAAACAATGCTCCGGCGGCCGTTATCGAAATGGAACGCAAGAAGCAAGCGGATGCTGAAAGTATCATCCGTTCGCTGAAAGAAAGCATTGCTGCTTTGAAGAAAGCTTGATATTTATCATAGAATTCCAACAAAAAAGCACCCGTGATAGGGTGCTTTTTTGTTGGATGTAAATCGAAATTATCTAAGCATCAGTACTCGTTTTAAAATCAAGTGTTTATATTGTTTTTTGAAATCGGCTGGTAGAAACGATGCATCTATTAATTCCATCCATAGAATGATGGAGCGGCGGAATTTTTTAGATGCATATCAGAGTTGCCGGTAATCCATGAGAAAACAACCAGTTCCCAGAAATTCACTAAATCAAGTTGCGGGGCTGATGAGTATTTTTTGATAGCCTTGGCTATCTGTTCGTATGAGCCTTTGTATTTGTATTCTGTAAGACGCTCGGTGAGCTGACACATGTCCTCCATTGGCACTTTCTGTCCATCGGACAAGCGGTCGATTCGTCGGGTAATGTAGCACAGTTCGCCGTCGGCAAAGCGAATCAGTCCATGCGGCACCACGGCTATCTTTGCCGTTTCTGCCAGATCCGATTGCAGGAAAGACGGATCATAGACAAATGTAAAGCCGTTCTCATCTTCCGTGAGCAATCCCGCATAGCAATCGTGCAGATACACTTTCCTTTTTTCATACATCACCTTCCTTTCTGATAGGCACATCACCTACTTTGTGACCAAACAGCATCAGTACCTGATTGACTTTATCCAGTCGCAACGTTTGTTTTCCTTGTTCTAATTTTCGCACAAAACGAAGTCCTACTCCTGACTTTTCAGCTAAGTCTACTTGTGTCGAGCCGAACTTTTTGCGCATATCCTTTATAAATATTGCCAATAAATCATTCACAATTATACCCTTCAGGGTATAATTATAAGAAAATATAATTTAATTACACCTTATCGGGTATAATAATATGAGAACTTATCTCAATTATACCTTAAAGGGTATAATAATATATAGTTTATTCATTTCTCTACAAATCTGAGTGCATTCTTGCATGCACAGGAAATACTTGGCTTCATTTCATTTGATAGTAGTTCGAGGCTGAAAATCAATTCATTTTTTAGTTCCGGATAAGGTTTGCACATTTTTGCGGCAAATTTAATCATCATTGCACGTGAACTGTCGCTTTCCTTCTTATCCAGCATCCCTGTTAAGCAGAAGTCGAATAAGTCCGTTCTCAGCTTCATTTCTAAAGGTATTTCAAATAGTATAGATAGTACCAGTCCGCGGCGGATGCACAATTGCGGTAACATGACAAAATCTGCAATTTTGTCGTAGGATGAGGATAAATAGACTTCCTTGTCTTCCTTTGCTAAATGCGACAAAATCCATGCGGCATTGGCTTGAATCCGTTTGACTTTAGAAGTAAGCAGGGTATGAAGCAACAATGCAATTCCCTGTTCGTCGTGGTGAAGGCTGTGTGCATAGAATTCTACTTCAGATTTTGACAGTCTCCTATTCAATAGGCGTACCCATTCATAATCAATTTTATCCTGAATCTGTTGCATAAGGTTATATATTCTAT